>Ga0180217_1000556_pt1 | contig 57404 bp, 48 predicted proteins | sample eDN3rd37CBELigOP_FD_128521 | JGI IMG/M metagenome (GOLD analysis project Ga0180217, IMG submission 128521) | Enriched Organic Plus compost microbial communities from Emeryville, California, USA - eDNA 3rd pass 37_C BE-Lig OP (version 2) (version 2) ...
AAGGGCATCGAACACCTTGCCGGGATCGAGGTTGATGGGGGCTGCCCCGATACGCGCCAGCTCCTTCAGGACGGAGTGCTTGCTCGTACCGGGAAGGCTTGGGATGACCCGGTCCGGCGCGACAAAATCCGCTATTCTCATGATGTCGATGTCCCCCTTGCGGCAAGCCGAACTGCGCGAGGGCAGGGTCGCCATCCTGTCGTTTTTCTGGTTCGATCGCCCGGACCGACGTCCCATGCGCCATCTCGGATCCCTGGAAATCGTTTGGTGTTTCCCCGTCCTATGTTGCGCTCGTGTCCAGCTGTCGATGGGCATCGGCATGCGCGGCAGTGTCGTCACATCTGCCCCTGGATCAAGGCATCTTTAGGATGAGCTACGCCGGGAGGAGGACGAGCGGTGACAGGCACGCGCAGACTGCCCCCAGGCGTGTGACTGCCCCTTATTGGCTGCCATGGTCCGGCCCTCCAGGCCAGCTCTCAGGCACGTCGCCGCGTCGCGGATGAATGGTTCCAGGCCGCGTTCCTCCCCCGTTATCCACAGATCGGGCTCGGCAACCGTCATTGACTCCCCGCGTTGGTCTATGTTCCTGTTTTGTTCTATTTTGTCGCAGAGGGGTCAGCATGGGTCATGGGTGCCAGGCGCGAGGTCATCGAGGACTTGCGGCGTCAGATCGATCGACTTCACGGGAGCTCCCGCGCACGCAAATCGCTGCCCTTTGGCATCGCACCGATCGACCGCCACTTGCCCGCAAGGGGCTTGGCGTTAGGAGCCCTGCACGAGGTGATCGAGCATGGCCCGGCCTCCGAGTTTGCCGGGACCGCCACCTTGTTCACGGCTGGCATTCTCGCCCGCCTGAAAGGACCTGTCCTGTGGTGCCTCACGCGCCGGGACTTGTTCTCCCCCGGTCTCATGCAGGTCGGGCTCCACCCCAACCGCGTGATCTACGCGGAGACCAGTCGCGATGGAGATGTCCTGCCCCTGATTGAGGAAGGCCTGCACGAGAAGGGCCTCGGGGCTGTCGTCGGCGAGGTCACAAGGCTTGGCCTGACGGCATCCCGGCGTCTGCAATTGGCCGCCGAGGCTTCCGGGGTCACTGCCCTGGTGATCCGGCGCTGGTGGACCATGGCGCAAAAGGACCTGACGCACCTTCCCACAGCCGCCCTGACCCGGTGGCGCATTCGGCCGGAGATTTCCGAAGATCTGCCGGCCGACGGTGTGGGACGTGGCCGCTGGCAGGTCGATCTGATGCGCTGCCGGGGTGCCGAACCCTGTTCCTGGATTGTGGAGGCCTGCGATGCGCAGGGTCGTCTCGCTTTACCTGCCGACCTGGCCCACCGACCGCATCCGGCGCAGGTTCGGAAACCCGCCGGTCGATAAGCCGCTCGTGACCGTCAGCACGATCGGGGCCCGCCGGATCATCGCCTCCGCCTGCCACACCGCCCGGCGGCTCGGGCTGATCGACGGCATGGCGGTCGCCCAGGCTCAGGCTCTGGTTCCGGATCTGCACATCATGGAGGCTGATCCCGAGGGCGAAGCCAAGTCTCTGCTGGAGCTTGCCAAGCGGGCCATTCGGTTCTCGCCCGTGGTCGCGCTCGATCCTCCGGATGGCCTCTGGATCGACATTGCCGGTGTCGAACACCTGTTCGGCGGCGAAGAGGCTTTGCTCAACACGCTGCTCCGCCGCTTGGAGAATAATGGGATTCACGCCCGTGCGGCCATTGCCGATGTCCCGGGTGCCGCCTGGGCCGTGGCCCGATATGGGAAGGGCGGGATCATTCCGCCCGGTCGAACAGCGGATGCGGTTTCCCCTCTGTCGGTACAGGCGCTCCGGCTGTCTCCACCTACGATCGGCGCCATGCACCGGCTCGGGATCGAGAGGATCGGACAGCTGGCTGCGATGCCACGGGCTCCGATGGTCCGGCGGTTCGGGCGCGACGCCAGCCTGCGGCTGGATCAGGCATTCGGCCATGCGGCCGAGCCGATCAGTCCAATCATTCCGGACGAGGCAACGGTTGCCACCCGCATCTTTGCCGACCCCATCGCACGCCTGGAGGACCTGAAGCTCGTGGTGCGGCAGTTATCCGAGGAGATCTGCCGGACGCTGGTCAACAAAGGGCATGGGGTCAGGCGCCTGGATCTTGTTTTCCGCCGGGTCGATGAGAAGGGCGCTGCGCTTCGGGCCGGCACCGCCAAAGCCACGAGGGATCATGCCCATCTGGCGAAGCTCTTCGATGACAGGCTCGAGACGATCGATCCGGGCTTCGGCATCGAGGAAGCGGTGCTGATCGCCAGCCGGACGGAACCTCTCGATGCAACACAGATCGTTGCCCGCGGCTTGGACGAGACGGAAGAAGAGGCGGATATCAGCCGCCTGGTCGACCGGCTCACCGCCAGAGTGGGAGTGGACCGGGTGTACCGGCTGGCTCCCGTCGAAACCCTCGTGCCGGAGCGCATGGCCGCGAAGGTGCCGCCGCTGTCTCCTCCGGCGCGATCGGCCTGGCCGGACAGTCTGCCCCGGCCCACGCGCCTGCTCGATCCACCGGAGCCGATCATCACGACGGCGTTGCTGCCCGACTATCCGCCTGCCGCCTTCATCTGGCGGCGGGTGCGGTACAAGGTGATCAAGGCCGACGGGCCGGAGCGCATCACGTCCGAGTGGTGGCTGGGCAATCAGCCCAAAACGATCCGGGACTTTTACCGGCTCGAGACTGACAAGGGCGCCCGGTTCTGGGTGTTTCGTGATGCGCCCCTCACCGAGGGCGGCCGCTGGTGGATGCACGGGTTTTTCGCATGACCGAAAGCCTTTTCGCATGAGCGTGTATGCCGACCTGCAGGTCACGACGCATTTCTCGTTCCTGCGCGGAGCCTCGAGCCCGGCCGAATTGTTCGAGCAGGCGAAGCTGCTCGAGATCACGGCGCTGGGCATCACCGACCGCAATTCATTGGCCGGGATCGTTCGCGCCTATGATGCCTCAAGGGAAACAGGCGTGCGCCTGGTCATCGGATGCCGCCTCGATCTCACCGACGGCACATCGCTTCTCGTCTATCCCACGGACCGCCCGGCCTATTCACGTCTGTGCCGGCTGCTGAGCATCGGCAAGAGCCGCGGCGGAAAGGGCAAATGCTTTCTCACATGGGAGGATGTCGTCCAATGGAACGAGGGCCTGCTCGCGATCCTGCTGGGGGATGAGGCAAACGATGTCCTGAAAGCCAACCTCGTGCGCCTGAGAGCGACCTTCGGCAATCGCGCCTACATGGCGCTTATCGGGCGCTTTGCTCCGAACGAACATCTCAGGCTCCATTACGTGGAGGAAGCCGCAAAGGCTGCCGGTGTGCCGACCGTGGCGCTCGGCGATATCCTTTATCACCATCCCGACCGTCGCCGGTTCCAGGACGTGGTCACCTGCATCCGGGAAGGCTGCACGATCGACACGGCAGGCTATCGCCTGGAGCGGAATTCCGATCGGCACCTCAAGGATCCCGCCGAGATGCGCCGTCTCTTCGAGCGCCATCCGGAGGCTTTCCGCCGGATCCAGGAGGTGCTGGATCGCTGCAGGTTTTCTCTCGACGAGTTGCGGTATCAGTACCCATCTGAGACGGATCCCGGTGAGACCGCTCAGGAGAAACTGGAGCGCTTGGCCTGGGACGGAGCCAGCCGCCGCTACCCGGATGGCGTCCCGGATCAGGTTGCCGGAACGCTCCGGCACGAGCTCCACCTCATCGAGAGGCTCGACTACGCGCCATACTTCCTGACGGTCAACTCCATCGTCGCGTTCGCCAGGAGCCGCGGCATCCTGTGCCAGGGGCGAGGCTCGGCCGCCAATTCCGCTGTCTGCTATGCGCTCGGGATCACCGCGATCAATCCGACGGAGCATGACCTCCTCTTTGAACGCTTCGTGTCGGAAGAACGGCGCGAGCCGCCGGACATCGATGTCGACTTCGAGCACGAGCGGCGTGAGGAGGTGATCCAATGGATCTACGATACCTATGGTCGCCACAGGGCTGCCCTGACTGGGGTGGTGATCTGCTATCGCGCTCGAGGAGCCGTGCGTGAGGTCGGCAAGGTCATGGGCCTGCCTGAAGACGTGACCTCGAGCCTTGCCGGTCTCGTCTTGGGGTGGGGCAGGGATGGGGTATCCGAGAAAGAGGCGCAGGAGCTCAACCTCAATCTCAACGATCCCCGGCTTCGGATGACGCTCGAATTGGCCGCGGAGCTGATCGGAGCGCCCCCGCATCTCTCGCAGCATCCCGGCGGGTTCGTTCTGACCCATGAGCGCCTTGATGACCTGGTGCCGATCGAGCCGGCGGCGATGGAAAACCGTCAGGTGATCGAGTGGGACAAGAACGACATCGACACCCTGAAATTCATGAAGGTCGATGTTCTCGGCCTCGGGATGCTCGGCTGCATGCGTCGTGCCTTCGATCTCCTGCGCGAGCACAAGGGCGAGGACCGGGACATCGCGACAATCCCGATGGATGACCGACCCACCTACGCCATGATCCAGCGTGCGGGTACGGTCGGCGTGTTCCAGATCGAAAGCCGCGCCCAGATGGCGATGCTGCCGCGGATCAAGCCGGACACGTTCTATGACCTCGTCATTCAGGTGGCGATCGTCAGGCCGGGCCCAATCCAGGGCGAAATGGTGCACCCCTATCTGCGCCGTCGTGAGGGTCGTGAGAAGCCGGAATACCCCCCGGCCCGAGCTCAAGCGGGTTTTGGAGAAGACGCTGGGCGTGCCGCTGTTCCAGGAGCAGGCGATGCGCGTGGCCATCGAATGTGCCGGGTTCACACCCTCCGAGGCCGATCAACTGCGTCGCGCGATGGCGACGTTCAAGTTGGCGGCAGGCGTCATGAAGTTCCGGGACAAGCTCGTCCGGGGCATGACAGCCCGCGGCTACGATGAAGAGTTCGCAGAAAGGACGTTCAAGCAGCTCGAGGGCTTTGGCTCCTACGGCTTTCCGGAGAGCCATGCGGCGAGCTTTGCCAAGATCGCCTACGCCTCGTCCTGGATGAAGTGCCACCATCCCGACGTGTTCTGCTGCGCGATCCTGAATTCGCAGCCGATGGGCTTCTATGCGCCCGCTCAGCTCGTGCGCGACGCCCGTAATCATGGGGTCGAGGTAAGACCTGTCGACATCAACCATTCACGATGGGAGTGCACCCTTGAGCCAACCCGAACAGCCAGCCGATTTGCCGTTCGGCTGGGCTTGTGTCTGGTGAGAGGCCTTGCGAATGCCGACGGCGGCATGATCCCGATCGCCCGGGGACATGATCCGTATACGTCGATCGAGGACCTCTGGCGCAGGGCCGGAATCTCTGTCTCTTCCCTCGAGCGCCTCGCGGACGCCGATGCGTTCGGATCGCTGGAGATCAGCCGACGCGCTGCTCTTTGGGACATCAAGGGATTGTCCGATGAGCCGTTGCCGCTCTTCGCCGCGGCCGACGAGCGTGACCGGCAGATCCGGCCGGAAGGGCACGAGCCAAAGGTGGACCTCACGCCAATGACGGAAGGGCGGGAGGTCGTGGAGGACTACCGTTCGAAGGGCCTGACACTCCGGCAGCATCCGCTCGCGTTCCTGCGGGAAGAGCTCACAGCCCGAAAGATCCGCAGCTGCACTGATCTGCGCCACGTGCGCGACGGGAGGAGGGTGGCGGTGGCAGGCCTTGTCTTGGTGCGGCAAAAGCCCGGGTCGGCCAAGGGCGTCCTGTTCATGACGATCGAGGACGAAACCGATACAGCCAACGTCATCGTCTGGCCGTCGCTGTTCGAGAAACACCGGCGCCTGATCCTAACCGCGAGCATGATCGGGGCCAGGGGACGCTACCAGCGTGAAGGTGGGGTGACCCACCTGATTGCTGAAAATCTCATTGATCTCTCGGATCTCCTGCGCAGCGTCAGCGAGCGCGACGGCTTTTCCATGCGGCATGGGCGGGGCGACGAGGCGAAGATCGGAACCCGCGACCGACTACGAGAGGGGGCAAAAGAAGTCCCGAAAGCTTCGGTTGATATCACTCATGCAAAAGATGATGTCGATTTGCGGATCAAGACGCGGCACTTTCACTAAAGTATCCGGAGAGTTTGTCGGACGCGCTCTCTGCGCCGGGAGGCCGTTCGGTTGCAGGCCTTGCCGCGGCCTCACCTCGCCCAAGGCAGAAGTGAGGGCTGGAGCCGTTATCCGACCAACCTCAGTTGTGGCTGTACTGGCTCACGTAATCCGCATACGAGCACTCCACCTGATCCCACGCATGCGGGAACGAGAGCCCGAACCAGCGGGCCACATAGAGCGCAGCCTGCTCCATCGAGTCCTCGGTATGCCGGAGATACCAAGCCGTCATGCTGTAGGCCGAGATGATGTCGTCCTCCGGCACGACCTCGAGGGCGAGATCTGCAGGCGGGTCGATCGGGTTGGCGGCCGCGCGGGAGTAGGCTGCCGGATCTAGGCCGGAGCACTGGCGGGCGAGGCGCTGGGCCTCAAGGGAAACTACGGTCATCTCAAACTCCATTGTATTCGCGGACGGCGATATCGAGATCAGCCTGGGCTTTCTCGATCTCGCGCCGGCGATGCTCGAAAGCGGCCGGGATGCGGTCCTTGAGTTCGGCTGTGACCGGGCGCTTGCCGTGCATGACCATGGACAACATCGCGTGCGAGACACCCATCGCGGCCGCCATCGGGCGGAGCCACCGGACGCCATACATACGCTGGCCCGCCGCACGAATGCGGCGAGCCTCGATGGATAGGGTAGGGGCCTTAGTTGGCATCAAGCATCCTCGTAGTGGCGGATGGCGTGCCCGGCGAGGACTTCGATCCGACGCTCGAGGCCGTCGATGTAGCGTGCCAGGGCGGCGGTGCATCCGAGGTCCTCGGCCATCTTGGCGACCCGCTTCTCCTCAAGGGCGGCGACATGTGCAGCCTCGCGCTCCATCGCCCGCTTGGCTTCCTTCCTATCCTTGGTCCGCTCGATCATCCGGAGGGTGCGCTCGCGGCGCGCCTCGTTGGCTGCCTTCAGGGCGAAGGCACGGATGTCGTCGTCGACGGGGCCCTCCTTGTCGCAATCCGTCTCAGGCGCCTTGGTGGGAGAGGCAGACGACCAGTCGAACTGGAGCACGACGGCTTCGCGCTCGCCGTCGATCATGCGGTCAGTGAGGACCTTCACCCAGACGAACTCGTCGTCCTCGACCTTGCCGATCTCGAGCTTGCGATCGGGATTGATCGGGAGGGCGACCGCCGTCTCCTTCGTGACGAACTCAGCGACGGCCGCCTTGGCAACGTTGTCGACATCGGCATCGCCGAAGAGTCGGCCGCTCATGCCGGTGAGGTCGCCGGTCACACGGTAAGTCCCGGGCACGTAGGGGAAAGCCTTGACCCCGAGCCAGTTGGTTCTGTCGGCATCGCCGTAACCGTAACGGGTGTCAGCGATCTCGACCGCGAAGGTGTCCTCGCTCATCCGGTGCACACCTTCTACGAAATACTTCTGCTTCATGACATGTCTCCTTGGCGGCCAATCCGCCGAGTGTTGAGGGTGAATGGCCTTCTCCTGAGCCCTCCGCGGAGAGCTCGGGGGAAGGCCGGGGCCGAAGCCCCGGGATCAGATCTTCCAGACAATGGCGTCGGCCAGCTCGCGCTCCTGCGCCTCGTGGGCCGTGAAGTGGGTCCCGGTCGGTGGCCTCGGTGAGGATCTCGTCCTGGCTGGTCCCGACGACGGGCAGGAGGCGGCTTGAGGCGCCGATGTCGAAGTCATCGTAGTCAACGGCGACGTAGTAGGTGGTCATGGTCTCTCCTCTGGCGGCAAATCCGCCCTGTTACCGATATTGGTAACAGAGCAAGAAAGACACAAGAGGGACATGAGAATATTTTTCGCCTCAGGAGATATCCTGACTCCGATCCGCCATGATTTCGGCTATGACGATTCGCGAACCCTCAAGGAAACGGGGGTCTACGGGGGGCATTAAATGCATCGAATTGTTGCCAAGCTCGACGCCTACCGGGCGGCCGAGGAAGAAGCCAAGAACCTGCGCAAACCGATACCCGCGACCATCAACGGGACGGTTGTGGAGGTCCTCGAGAAAGTCGTGAAAATGGACGCGTCGACGGGCATCGCGCCCTTGTACGACGCTATCGAAGCGGCATGCCGGGAGGCCATCAAGCCAGGCATGCGCGAGACGCCGCGCCAGCATGGATTACTCAAGGCCATCGCCGAGCTCGAGGCGATCCTGCCGGGTCTGATCGACACGCGCTGGGTTGCGGGCGATCTTGCAACTGTGACGCCGGAAGTCTTAAGGTCGCCGGCGTGAAAACGCTCAAAGACCTTGCAAGCCGGTTGTTCAGAGCGAGCCCGCCGCCCTCGGCGCGGCTCTCTTTCGTGCTGGGCGTCAGGCAGCGTCAGGTCCAATACTGGCTCGCCGGGCGCGATCCTACGCCGGATGACGTACTCGAAATCGTTGAAGACCAGATCGCAGCGGTCGAAAGGTTCGGGCTCAAGGAACGTGTCGACCAACTCGTTGCCGAGGCCACCGCGGCCGGGATCGATCCATCCGTCACCGGCCATTACATGTCGACGGCTGTGGATCACGCGAAGGATGAGCCTACCGATTCATAGAGGAATATAGTACAAGTCCTTCATGTCCAGTGGGCGCGGTCGGCGCCCCTGAACGCTTCAGGAGCGATATTCATGACCCGATTTAGGGGCAACCCGCCGCCGCGCGGAGCCACTCCATCTGATCCTGTTGAGACCTACGGCTACCTCCTCGATCTCCAAGATCGCGCAAAGGCAGGCTGGGTGCTCGATACCGCCACCGTCTACGCGACGCTGGCCTTTGCCAATGAGGACGTAAGCATCGACGCTGGACTGTACGCGCAAGACATCATCGGCCATCTCCCCGGCAACGCTCTGAAGGCGGCCGCCGACCAAGTCATCGCCAAGAGGGACCGCGCGAGCTGCCTTTCGCTTGCCAACCAGGCGAGGGCTTGGCTCTACACAGTCGACGCATCCAAGGCTGACCGTGAGACCGTTGCCGTCGTCATCGATGCCTACCAGCGCGCGGATCTGTATTCGGCTGCGTACGGCCATCCGGCGGCATGCGAGCGGACGGCTGTGCATGCGATGGCGTATGCGAGAGCTGAGGCCGACAATGCTGTCTTGCGCGCACGCTACGTTGCCGTGGCACTCGGAATGCTTGATCGGGCGCATGCTCTCGTAGCCGGCAATCGCGGGGTCTTACCTGTGCAAGGCAGGCTATGGCTCGATCTCGCGATCGGTCAGCTCCAGACCGCGTCGGACGCCTATGCCGATTACCGAGCGACCAGAGATGGCCTTACCCCACAGCAGGGCGAAGCTGACCCGATCCGGGAGATGCTGTCGGACATGCCTGATGTCGAGCATGCGCCAGACGTCGACGTACAGTCGGATATCGAGGCCTTGCTCGATGTCGCCGATCCCACGCCCGTCATCCCGCAGCGGGAGCCGCCGACACTGGTCGTCATCAGCTCGCTTGATCATCTGCCCGAGTCGAAGTCGCAGTATCAGAACAACCCGCGTGCCGAGTTTGCATCAATGGCCGGGGTTGCGATGCCGCTCGCAGAGACGCCAGATCTGTACGATGCCGCGATGGCATTGGTCGCGGAGATGCCCTGGGCAAGGGAGGTCGTCGAAGTTGTGTTGATGGACTGCGTAGGATCCCCCGCAGCCCGCATCAGGCCGACGTTGCTCGTTGGCCGGCCCGGCTGCGGGAAGACAAGGCTTGCGCGTCGTCTCGGCGAGGTCTTGGGCTTGCAGCCGACCATTGTGCCCGCGGCCGGGGTTGCTGACGCAAGCTTTGGGGGAACTTCGAGGCAGTGGGGCACGGCGAGAAGCTCGGTGCCGCTACAAACCGTGCGGAGAACCGGAATTGCGAATCCACTTGTTATCATCGACGAACTCGAGAAGGCGGGAACAGGGACGCACAACGGCAACCTACTCGATGTCCTGATCCCGTTCCTTGAGCGCGAGAGCTCATGCCACCTGCAGGATCCGTACGTTGAGTGCGCCGTGAACCTCAGCCGGGTAGGCTGGGTATTTACCGCAAACAGTACGATTCGGATTCCTGGGCCGTTGCTCGATCGTCTTAGGATTATCGAGGTGCCCCAGCCCCGTCGGCAAGACCTGCCGGTTGTTGTTCATACGATCATGTCGGAGATCCGTGCCGAGCGGATGGAAGACAAGGCGTGGCTGCCGGATCTCGATCCTGGCGAACTCGAGCTGGTCGCCAAGCAGTGGACGGGCGGCAGCCTGCGCCCGCTGCGGCGGATGCTCGAAACCGTGCTCGCCGGCCGGCTTGTCTTCGCGGCGCGTCACTGACCCTCGCACCTTGCCCCCATCCAATCCATCCTCGATTCCTGAGGAGCACCCATCATGCGCATATGGTTTCTTTCCGACCTCCATCACGGCCAGTGGCCCTACGAGCCGCCAGCGACCGCTCCCGATTGCGACGTCATCGTGGTCGCCGGAGACATGGGCGAGGAGATGTCCCGAAAGGCTATCCCGTGGGCCGCCGAAGCCTTTGGTCGGTATGGCAAGCCTGTTCTCTACGTGCCGGGCAATCACGATTTCTACGGCGCCCACATCAAGCACGAGATAACCAAGGCCAGGTTAGTTGCCGAGCATCATGGCATTACCCTGCTCGCGATCGGCGAGATGACCGTCATCGGCGGCGTGCGGTTTGTAGGCGGAACATTGTGGACGGATTTCGACCTCGGAAGGTACGGTCACTTTGCGGAGACGGAGGCCATGCGGTGGCTCAGTGACTACCGGCATATTCGGGCCGAGAATTACAGAAAGTGCCTGCCAAAGGACACAATCAGCGAGCACTACGCGCAGCGATACCGAATCGAGCAGCTGCTCGCTCAGCCGTTCGACGGCCCAACGGTCGTCGTCTCACACCATGCCCCGCTTGAGAGGAGCCTGCAAGAGGGCAGGGTGACGAGCGAACTGGATGCGGCTTATGCGTCCGATCTATCTCAGATGATCGAGATATACGCTCCCGAGATCTGGCTGCATGGGCACATACATCGCAACCGTGACTACATGCATGACAGGACCCGCGTGATCGCAAATCCTCGCGGCTATCTCCTCGGCCGCGTCATGAACGGCCGCGGCCATCGTTATCCGGAAAACCCGGACTTCGATCCGATGCTGGTGATCGAAGTCGAGCGGCGTCCGTAACTCGCGGCAACTCGCGCATAACTCCTGTGCGAGTCGCCTGCGACTTATGCAACAAGGTAGAAGGGATTCAGCCGAGGCGCCATAGGCGGGATTACTCTCGTCCGGCCTCGGCCCGGAACCGCTCAACGACATCGTCAGTGGCGGAGGCCTTCAAGAGCGCGTCCCAATCGTCGGGAGGATTCCCGGCCTTGAGCATCTTCTTGAACACCTCGTAGGCATCGGTCTTCGAGCCGTAGACGCGCTTGGTGCCCTCGTCGTTCACCCAGGCAAGAATGATCGCCTTCTTGTCCTCAGAGTAGCGGAAGAACAGCCGGAACTGCTGGAGAAACTTCGCCCGGAACCAATGCTTGTTGTCATCCCCGAGCGTCGATCCCTGCCGGAAATCTGGACTCATCGGATCGGCAGGGATGACCTCGAAGGCCGTCTTGAGCAGGGCCAGGTAGAGCTTGGTCGCCTTCTTGGTCTTGTATTCCTTCGGGTGCTTGGCCCTGACGGCGCGATACGCCGCTTGGTAGGCGTTCAGTTGGTCGAGGAAGAGCGGGTGGGCGTAGATTTCCCACCCGTTGACGATAAAGGCAGGCTCCCTCACTCGTCGTCACCCGTCAGGGGCCCGTCGAGGTCGATCTCTACATCGGAGAGCTCGCGCAAATCATTGAGGTAGGTTTTCGGCACCGGACGGATGGCGGAATCCTTGCGCTCCATCATGTCCCGTTCGAGGAACCCGAGGAACTGCGAGATCACCGGATCCGTGTGTGGCTCGTCCTCTTCCTTGCTGGCGATCACGACCGTGCCATCAGGCATCCCGCGAAACACGACACGGCCACGCTTGCGAACGGCAAGCATTTTTCTGACCGCTGCGGGAACCGTGGTCTGGCCGCGCTCTGTGATGGTCGCCTCAATCTCGAACAAGGCATGTTCGCCCATTCCAACCTCCCAAGGGTTGCTCGTTCGTTCAAGAGGTAATGCATTTGCATTGTATGTCAAGGATGCAGGAGCCTCGTCGGCGGCCTGTGAGATTGCGGAGCGGCTCGGAAGAGCTAACAGCAACGTTCAATAGGGCCTCCACTTTACGATGCACTCCTTAGAGTTTACAACTTCAGGTTCCATAAGATATGTTATGCGAATCTAATCCTAACATAAGCGGATTCTGCTCCGAGGTGCGAATGCCGTCACAGGGTCATGCTTTGCATGAGGACGCGGGATGAAATCATAATACAATCACCTGATCTTGGACTATCCCACAGTCAGTCCTCTTCGTGCCCCCTGCCCTAGAGCCGCCCCTTCGCGGACGAGAGCTGAAGGCCATAATCCTCCGGCTTCTCCTCAATCTCCACGAGACCAAAGGCTAAGCCTTCTATGATCTGTGAAAGCAGCTTCTCGTTCATGAAGGACATCCCCTTGGCGATCCCTTCCCTCCAGGATGGACCGCGCTTCCATGCCTCCACATAGACTTGCGCCAGTTCGGCGTGCCGCCGCGTCCCGATTAGGGCCTCCATCAGGATCTCGGCCTGTTTCACATCCTTGTCCCGCTTCAGGATGCCGTTGCCGTCCGCTTGGCGCCGCGAAGCCACAATCAGCTTGTGAACGGCATAGCGCTCCGGAGCCGGAACGGTGACGGAAATTCCGCTGCGGTGGAGCATCACCGAGCGGACCGGATCGCTCAGGAGGAAGTCGAGGAAGCGGAGCGGTTGCGCATAAGCTCCCCCGAGCGCAGGCATGGGTGTGGGTTTCCCCTCATGATCGGCCGACCCCGTATTAGGAGTCAACAGCTCGATCCGGTAGCGGTCGTTGTTCTCGAACGCAAAGGATCGGCGTGAGTCCGACTGACTTGGGATCTCGCGGAAGGTGGGATCGACCTTGCGGAGAACGTCGAGCATTGGGGGAAGTGTGTCCTCCACGGAGGCCGAGATCGCATGGGATTGGGCGAAATCGGCATCGCCCGTCTGCAAGGCAGAGCCCCCGAGTCTGACCCCGAGCAATCCGGCATAGCACTGAAAGGCCACGGTCCCGACGAGAACGCCTCGGAGCCGGAAGATTCCGGCGGCAGCCAGAGCTTCGACCACATCCCCAGTGAAGCGATCGGGCGCAGGAAGGCCGGCCTCGCGAACAAGTGTCGAAACGAGCTTGCGGCGGGCCTTCTGGTCGTCCTTGATTTGCTCGAATTCCTGCACCCGCTGGGTGATCTCGGGATCAGAAACAGGGCCGACGTAGCTCTGCTTGCGGCCGTCGGCCGTGGATCCCTTGTGATACCAGTACTCCCGGTCCTTGACCTTCATCTTGAAGAAGGCTCCCTCTAGGGAAAAGGTGCCGTCCACCTTGTCGATCCGGAAGTCACGGACGAAGTCGGCATCTATGCAGCGCTGGCCGAGTTCCGCGAAAATGGTTCGGTAAACGAGGTCGATCTCGCGCATGTGCCCTCCGGTTATAGACAATTCGCAATTTGTCTATGGATAACCTGTTATAGACATTTTTCAAGGTGTCTATAACGTACCAGATCCTATCAAGCTTGGCTAATGACTGCAGATAGAACGCAAGCCGGGCTCAATTCGTAAAGGCGCCTAAATGACGATACCTGCAGAGTGTCTGAAAGAGGTCGAAGGCAAGCAGTTCTTCTATCCCTGCGCGCTTCATGACACCGAAGAGGCGGTCAGGACATTCTGGCCTTGGATCCGGGATTTCATGTTCACGGACATCCACTACGGCACTCTCTCGCAGCTGGAACCGTTCAATCCTCCACCGGGTCTAGTGCGAGCAGGCACGATGATCGACGGCACGGATAATGGTCCAAGCCAGATGGTCACAGATGGCGTCTTACAGTATCGGCATGTTGATCCCGCCATTCGCCTAGAAACCTTCATGACGGATCAAGCCCAGACATTGACGATCCGGCGTCGTCATGGCTTTGGCCAGTATTCGCTCCTGGAGCAGTTTGCGGATCGCTCGATTGGTGTGTTCATGCACCGTGGGGACAGCCCTGGCGAGGCCGGCTCGAACACGTTCTTCCTCGGCAATGTACGGAAGGATCATGAGCCGCTGAGTGACCTATGGGCGAAGCTGTCTCAGAAACTTGCAGATACGGCGCTCATCGTGTCGGATGGATCCAATACTCGGTTCAGGTTTCTCAAACGCTTCCACCATCGCGCGATTGATGGCGTTATGGCATTCAGGGCTATGCACGGGCGGTCGTGGGTGCGTGGCGGCTTCAAGTGGCAATGTGTCGGTTTCATGGAGAACCGATACGGGCCAACGTTGGTGTGGAAGGTTCAACGGCGGACCAATCCTTTTTCAACTGCCTGAACCACATCCCCTCACCCGAACGCATCAATCGACGTCCAGCATTCTGGCTTTGATCAGCTCCTTGGCCGAGAGAGCCGTTTCTTTAAATCATCTTTCGCGTAGGCTTCTAACCTCGCGGCCAATCCTCTCCGAAGGAGGCCTCGAGAGGCCGAATCTTGGATGGGAGATCCGGACCTGTCGTCGTGATACCCAGATACGTGGCTGCACGGGTGGCACCGACATACAGATATTTGTCGAAGAGATCCGGCAGCTGCTGCGCCAAGTCGTCAATGCCGAGGAAAAAGACGGCCTCGAACTCCAGCCCCTTGATATGCTGTACATCGAATACTCTGACGTCATTCTCCTGGCCAACGGCTTGGCCAGCAAGACAGGCAACGGCACGCAGATTCAAGCCAGCCAAAGCCTCGTTAAGAGTATCAGCAACTGGTTGGACTTCATCCTCGGTATTCACCAGGACGGCTATCGACGGCAGAGACTTCGTGAACCGTTCAATCTCGCCGATGCGGGCCGCGAGCCAACCGGCAATCTCGGCCGGGTCCGAAAGGTTCTTGGCAAGCACCGGCGCGACGGCGTCGCTGTTCACGTCTGGCGGAAGTTGAGCCTCCTGGGCTTCCGGGTTCGAGATCAGTACAATGTTTCGGGCGAGCTCGTTGAGCTGTCGGCTATGCCGATAGGTGATGTCGATGGTACGGATGTCGATCGTAGGAAAAACCCACTTGAGATCGTCTGCGGACCGGCTACCCCATTCCGTGATGCGCTGATTGAAGTCGCCGCACGCCAGGAACGCGTTCGTGACCGGATCGCAGAGGGCCGCCATGCAGCCCAACTGCAACGGGGAGAAGTCTGTCGCCTCATCGACGAGAACCTGCGTCCGGAAAAGATCGCGGACAGTTTTGAGGGTGCTGTGCCGCGGCAGGTCGATCTCGCGGAGAATGCGTCGATCCTGCAGGAGGCCACGGGCAGCCTGCAGCATCGCCAGCAGGATTGCGTCGGTCTCCAGGGGCGCGAGATCGGTCGGTGCAAAGCCCTCCGGCTGGTACCAGCGCCCCTCCCCTTGGCGTTCGCGGCGGAAGCGCCGGTAGCGGAACGGCATCCTGTTGAGATAGCGGCTGAGGGGATTGACGAACTGGCGTGCCGAGGTCTGGACTTGGACGCTGGCGCCAACCATCCTGAGATCGTTGCCAGACAATGCCCGATTGCCCATCCATTCGATGATCCTCGCGTGGCGTGACTGCCGGCCGAGGCTCCGGCCGGACACCGTTGCCCGTGCGTGAGCGCGCGCAGCCTTCGTGTAGGCGTCGAACGCGGCCTCGCGCCCGGGCTTTAGCACCCGAATCTCCTCGTCGTCCTCCACATCCTGGTCATCGGGGTCCTCGTTGGTGTCCTGCAGGGTGCTGAGAAGCGTCGCCAGGTTATCGAGCAGACTGTTGTCCTTCTTGAGCTCACGGGCGAACGACTCCCTGATTTTGAGATCGGTTTCCTTCCTGAGTCGAGCGATCAGGGTCTGGATTTCCTCCAAGCGATCCGCCAGGGCCGAGAACGATGCCCCGATGAGACGACCGCTGACACCGCTGACGGTCGCCAGGAGCTGCTTGCCCAGCCTGGACACCGACTGATCCGGATCGCCGGCGAGCCTGTCCGCGTGCTGCTTCAGGTCGGTCCAGAACGCGTTCGCCTGCCAAGCATCGAAATCCTCAAACCATGCAATCTGGTTCGTGACGGTCTCAGACTGTAGGGAGCCAAGGCCGTCCCTAAGGACGAACGAGCCCGGACCGGAGGACGTGCGAAGAATTGGTAGCCTGTTTCGGGCAAGCTCACGCCTGTAATCGGACCATGTCCAGATCCGCTCGTCCGGAGCCGGAACGTTTTCCCGGGAGAAGGCTTCCTTGACGTAAAGCTTCAGGAGCTCGGTCGGGGTGAACATGATCCAGCTTTGGGCATGCCCCTGCCGCCCGGCGAGGGTCTGCTCGATCAGCTTCTCGTCCTCTTCCCCCGTATTGGTGAGATCGATCTTGAGGCCAAGGCGCTTGATGAGAGTTGTCGTCTTTCCGCTCCCAGGTGGGCCGAGCAGAATCAACTGCGTTGCCAGTGGCAGGCGGTAAATCTCGTCTTGGTACTTGTCGAGATAGGGCCTGTCCCTGAGGCCCATCTTGGTGATGACGCTGCGCTGGATGCCGTCGATGATGTTTTCCGTTGGTTGGCCCTCGGATAGCATGGCGTCGAGAAGCGCGGCGCCGTCGTCTTCATCCTCCTTCGCCGCGGGCGGTAGCGACAGGGCTCTGAACGATACGACTGTCACCGGATCGAAGTCGATGCTCTGGATCACGGAGTCGATGGAGTCCCAGTCCTGGCCGATGAGGGATGGCCTGAGATCAGTCTTCTCGATCACCTTCAGGCTACGGAAGCCATTTTTTGTATCCCATTCCAGTTCGTCTCCGATCGGAAGGGCGACCAAACGGCCCATCGGCGAGCGATAGCTGGCGACCTTTAGGCCTTCCATCCGTTGGCCCGTAGTCCCGCGGGCGATGAAATAGATCTCCTTCTCGTCTCGCTCATTGAGCGCGACGACCCGTGCGATAGCCGGCTCTTGGCTGACAGTCGCGAGCTCCCGTCTCTGGTCTTCGCTGATGCCGACCAGGCGCTGTACGGCCTTCTCCGTCGTCATCGTGTTCATTGAGGCGAATACGTCTGGAGATGGGAGCCGGAGGCCTGCCAACTGTGCCTTGGCGAAGGTCGCTGTATTGGTGAAGAAGGTCAGCGTGTGCTCAGCGAGCCCGGCGAGTGTCTCTTGTCGCTGTTGGTGCGAAATGGATGACCGAGCATTCGCGTGACGACGCTGTGCGCTAGACTTCGCCAATGTTTCCCCCAAAGCGTCATGGACGCCGATATTGTTCTTCAAGGCCCACGCCCGAGGTTCGGTCCGAGGCCAACGGCGAAACAGCTTACCCGAAGGCTGCCTTAGGAGAGCTAGGAATTTAGTTGAATTCTAGACATTATAACCATACGGATTAACTGCGACCCTCCTCGGCGCTAGACCACCGGGAGGTGTCGTTCGTGACTCGACAGGCGATCCAAGTCCGTAGCGGCGGACTCGCCCAGAACTCCGAAAGAGAGGCGCCCCCGCTCAAGCCGGGGGCGCTCCAGTATTAGAGTGCAGGTGGCTTCCGGGTTACTTCAGAGCCGCAACAATCGCGTCAAAGAACGCCATCGGATCGATCACATCCTTTCCCGTCGGCTTCGGCTCGGCCGCCGTTTGAGCGATCACCACATTCTGTGTCGGATTGATGTAGACGTACTGCCCCTGGATGCCGACGGCGGAGAAGGCATTGTCCTTCTTCGAGGCTTCGGTCCAGCCCGTCCACCACATGTAGCCATACTCGAGGTCCTTGCCGCCCTTGAGCTTCTTCGGCGAGCCCGCCTCCTTGGTCCAGCCCTCCGGCAGGACCTGCGTCTCACCGATCTTGCCGCCGTTGAGGAAGAACAGGCCAAAGCGGGCGTAGTCCCGCAAGGTCGCGCTGATGCCGCTTCCGCCAATCTCGACACCGTCGGGTGAGTCGAGCCACCATTTGGCGTCGGCCTCCATGCCTGCGGGCGTCCAAATCTTCTCCGCCAGGTATTCAGCCAAGGGCTTCTTGATTGCGCCGCGCAGGATTTCGGCCAGTACCTGGGTCTCGCCCGTGCTGTAGGTGTTCACGGTTCCCGGCTCCGCCGCTCGCGGCAGGGCTGCCATGACCTCCATCGCCCCTCCCGGCTTCTGGGCGATCTGGGCCCGCAGCAGATCCCGGCGGTCGGACTTGGGATCCGTGTACTTCTCGTTCCACTTGACGCCCGAGGACATCATCAGCACGTCCCGGACGCTGACGCCGTCGTACGCGGTTCCCTTGAGCTTCGGCACGTAGTCGACGACTTTGTCGTCGAGGCTCTTGATGAGACCGTCCTTGATGGCCGCGCCGACCAGGGTCGAGGAGATCGACTTGGCAATCGACATGGACATCCAGCGCGTCTTCGGGGTGTTGCCGCGCTGGTAGGTTTCGTAGACGACCTTGCCGTCCTTCAGAACGATCAGGCCCGTGACCTGATTAATGGCAAGGTAGTCATAAATGTCGTATTTCTCGCCCTTGATCTCGGCGACGATCTTGCCGAGTTCCCTCTCTGATTTTGGCAGTTCCGACGGCGTGCCGCCTGCCTTGATCGTGCGCGTCGGGAACAGCCTGTCGATGTTGCGGAACGTGGTGACCGCGAGGTCGGGGGTCAAAGCCCCGTCGTAAATCTGTTCGACGGTCCCGATGGGCTCGTTGGCGTGAGGGTAAGCCTCCTCGGCGAATGCGATGTTGACCTCGCTGAACAACAACCCGGCTGAAAGCATCGTTGTCAAGCCGAGCGCTTTCAGCGAGTTGCGGCGGATAGCACGGAATGAACAGGACATCTTCTTCCTTCTCTCCCCCACTAACGAGCGGTTAGGTTATATCTTTGATCCTTCTCCGGAATCTTGAACGAGAACGGTAGCAATCCCGTCCCTGCTTCTCAACACGGGCGTGGCCCATGCGCATCGGCAATACCGTGAGGTGGCATCCCCGTTCCCGTAGGCGTGCCCCTGATTGCTTGAAGGCATGGGATCCGCGGACGTGAAGGCTACTTATCAACACCCCGCGGCCGAGTTTCAGAGGTGGCGTATGCCTCCTACTGAGCCGAGCGCTCGGCGTCAGTGGCCTGCTGGGCATCAAACGTTCGTTTCAAGAGATCCCAGTTGTCCCGGAACCGGGTCAGGTCCTTTGACGCAATGGCACAATGCACCGACATGGGATTTTTCGAAGCCGGTCCTCTAGGCTTGTAAATGAGCTCGCAGTGATCCTGAAGGTGGCGAAGCGGAAAGATATAGAACTCATCCTGGCCAGGCTCTTTCAGCAGGATGAAGATGCATACCAGATCAGGGTTCAACAGCTCGATCCTGCCCCTGACAATCTGAGCGCCGTCCTTGACGGTGATATCCAGGAATTTGTCGGCGCTGAACTGCCACGAACCGCCGTTGATCGCCTTGACCTGGATAGGGATCGAGTATCCGCGAGCATCCGCCGCTAGGAGGTCGAACATCGGGACGTTCCCGGCAAACGGGGTGGCAAGATACCCACGGCGCCCGAGTTCTGCGGCCACAAGATGCTCCCCGATTTGTCGGGTGAGCTGCATTGCTCGACCAGTCGTCCTCACTTGTCTACCTGCTCCATGTTTTGGCTCCAACGAGAACATAGTCGATCCCTCGGGTCGATGGTTAGTTTTGACCTTCCTGGATCGCAAGGCCCGACACGTCCATGGCGAGGCACCCTTTCATCTTCGGATGCTGTGTTGCCTTGGCCACAGTTATGGCATGCCGCTGAGTTCACGGTGGTGGTTCTTGCCTCATTGGAGAAGCCAGGCATGGCCGACGCTCTTTCAGAACCTCGGTCGGTGCAGAATGCATCTGGAACCCGCAGGGGCCTGCCGTTGTATCATGCTCACCGTGTTCCTTCCCAGGAGCGCTGACTAGGCTATATTTTGGCCTGACCTATCGTGGAGCAGGGCCGGGATCGAATGTCAGACCAAATTGGTGAAACGAAGCCAAACTTGTCTCAGGTCCAGATTATCCAATCCCTCGCGGAAGCGCTCGCTTGGTTCGAGAAGGAGCTGAGTTGGGGCGTAGCTCCCGGTGAGCTGAACCACCTCACGGGCCGGATCGGAGAACTCTACGCCGCGATGATCACCCGTGGTCAAATGGCGCTCGAAACCAATCAGCGTGGATACGACGTCGTGTCCGCATCGAACGAGCGGATCTCCGTCAAGACGATCACGACCTCCTCCCACGTCTCCTTCAACATTTCGACCTTCGGCCTCGTCGACAGGGTAATGATTTTCCGGGTCAATGTAGACGACGAGACGGGCATCTCCGTCGAGGAACTGCTCGACGAGCCCGCTGACACTGCTCGAACCAAGATGCGGATCAGCGGAGACAGGTACATCTACCCGATCTCACAAAGGGCTCCGCGAGAAGCGCGACCTGTCGAGGAACTTCGGGTGACTGCTCGCGCAAGGTATGCAGACATGGAGGTCGTTCAGTACGAGAGCGGGACGATCCGCATTCTGCGGGACGAGGTTGCCCAGCCCGTCGTCAAGGACGTCCTTCGACCGATCGCGGCAGAGCTTGGCGTCGATCTTCTCAACTCGAGGGGTGGAACGAAGAACACGCGAACCCTCGGCGCCGATGTCATTCGAGCGCTCAATGTACGAAGTAGCCGATCCATGGCGCTCGAAGGCTAGATCCTCTGCAAGCATCCGAGGCCCAAATCTCGGCAGCTACTGAGCATGTGCGCCGGGTGCACCCAGGCCAACCACCTACGTGAGTCGGTCCTCAGAGAGAAGACCTCCTACTGCCCCGGGGCGACCAAGATCAAGGCTAGCCTATGGCACACTGTCGTCGTGCCTTCAGAACTATCAGCCAAGAAATCCGCCCGAGGTATACAGAAACGATCGACGAAGCTCCTCGCGCCTACCGGGTGCCGTTCCCGTGGGAGATACTGCCATCGGGAACAAGTTGGTTGAGCTGGAGCGGATCGACCCTTGGGCGGTTGGCCCACTCTTCCAGTGCGGCAGCGTACAGACGGGAAAGGAAGCGGGTCGGACCTCCCACCGCACCTCTGAGGCTCGCAAGCTCGGACACAGCCTCGTTCAGCAGGTCGAAATCACGATTGGCGATCATGGCGTCCCCCTTGGTTTTGCACGAAACTGGGTCTCGCACAACGACTGGCAGCGGGCCAAGCGTTCAAGCAAGTCATAATGGGTTCTGCGGGTCTCCCAGTGCTGCCAGTAATGTTCATGGGTTGTCCCCAAGGCCGCTGTCAGTCGAACTCCAGCAAGGCTTCGAGGTCCTCAACCGGCATGGGAGCTTCGTCAGGCTCCCTTGCAGGGATAGGTTGCACATCCACTTTGACTTTCCCGCGAACGAAACGGCCCACGAGCTTATAGGGCTTTGTAAAGTCATCCCCTGTAAACAGTTTTGTTTTACAACTTCCGCTATCCCTCCGACCAAGGCGCACCAAGATTCCCTTACTCACATTGGCCTGATATCCGCGCCCTCTCTCAGCATAGGACGTCCGAAAGAGCGCCCATGTGCCAAGAACGCATTCATTGACCACCTCGGCATCAAGAAGCATCGAACCGTTCAACAGGCCGTCGTTACACCCTGCTCGCGTCACGCGCGTTTTCCAATCCGGCCGCACAGTGATCGAATGCCTGTCGCCGTTTGCGGCCCAGCCTTTATACTGACCGCGATAAACATCGTAGTCCCGCCACGTGGTCAGTTCATAACCAATCTCACCCGTTACGCTCAGCCGGATCCTCCACTCCGTGCCTGCCGGGGCGCCCCAGTTCATGACAACTTTGGCAGCGCGTATCACAGCCTCTTCGCGTGCTTGTTTCAGGCGCTGTTCCAAAGGGACAGCCAATCGACACGCAAGGCGGCGACGATCCTGAGCCTCCTTGGCTTCCGCGGCTCGTGTCGAATAGGTTTGGATCGTGTCCACTCTCCGTTCCCGGAGACGCGCCACGCGAATCCCAGCTATCTCCCGACCAACTCGGGAAACAAGGTCGACCGCAGCAGCCTGGGTACGATCCCCCCTTTGCTCCTTCGGGATCGTACGCACAAGCTCAACTACACGCTTTTTGGTCAGGACCTCCGACTCGCTACCTGCAATCTCGGCCGCTCGTATCGATGCCGCACGCATGGCAGGCGTGAGGCCGGCCATCATCTTGGTGAGTTCATTCCTGGTCATGATCGAATCCTTAAAGGCGAGCGCTAGTGCTCGCATGGTCGTTCTTCTGCGGGAGTGCGATATGGCGGCGATTGCTAGCCGACGAGGCAGATTCATTGCCTCTTTAGGGACGTTCTATTCAGCTCGTCCAAAGAGAACTTGATCAGCAGTTACCTCGAGTAACTTTGCAAATTCGCTGATTTCTGAAACGTCGGAAGCGGCAGCGAGGGTGCCAATCTTGATCAGGTTCGTTCCCAGGCGGGTTCGGTTATGTTCGAGAATTGAGTCGTTTGCGTCTACGACTGCCTCAACACAGGCGAGGTAGTCCTGATCCGGTAAGCCCAAGCAAAAGAAATCCCGTTGCGTGAGCTTGGACAGTTGGCGTTCAAATTTCCTCAAAAGGCTCTTTGCTCGTCTCTTATCTCTTCCGTTCAGAACATCGTAATTCGGCTGCATCATCTTCGCTCAACAAAGTTGAATTTATCGCGCCTGAGATGCATTGGTCGCGCTCAGATCGCTGAGATCTGTATGACGCATGAACCTGAAATATTCGTACGAAAATTCGAGACAATTGTCTGGATCTCGTAAAAAAGCAGCCCTCCCAAACCGCCAAATCAATAGGTTGTTCAATTCGACCCTGCGGGTTGCCCTAACGTCAACTCAGCGGTGTCTTGCGCAGCCCTTCGCGATCCGGCACCCCTCGACGGAGAGACCCATCATTAAAGATTATGATCCAGCTCATACAGGCATCGGTGGAAACCCTACGATCAAAGAGAATGTCTCCACATCGAAATGTCCGCAGTAACGGACTTTTTGGCTCTTGCCGCAGGATTTCCAAGGCGCTCCAGTTGCAAGCTTTCACACAGCGAGCATTGATTGTTTTCAAGCCCACGTGACACTTTCGAAGATCGGGCATCGAGAGCTTGTCGGGTCCGTCAGATAATCCGGCCTATGCTCAGGGGCTTGCGTGAGGTGAATAGGACCAGGGTCATACAAGGATGGATCATCGTGACCGCGGCTCCTGAAGGGAAATGCCAGCCGGCACCTTCAGCTCCCCCTCCTCGCTCTCAGGATCCATGAAGTGCCCATCCCTTGGGATGACCAGTCCCTCTCCTATTCTCGGGAGCCGCGGCAATGCTGCGCATGTGATGGCGGACTTCGAGCCGAATGCAATCTCCGTCCCGGTCAGCTTGGCCTGAGGCCGCCCGGCTGACCTGACCACGCCGGCAATCTCCATGTGGTGGTCGGGAAAGCTCCAGGTGAAGCCCTGCCCCTTCTGGTCCCAGCGTCCGGGCCACTCCCCCTCTTTCACATAGGTGGCGTCGAAGACGTAGGGGCTGACTTTCCCGTCCTGCAACTCGCCCCCGCCGACACCGCCGCCGGGATAGAAGGCGATCACGAACTGAGACTGGTCCGTGGCCCGGGTGCACTGCCACAGGGAGCCGGCAAGGCTTGTACCGTCGGCATGCGACCCTGAGCTTATCAGGACCAACACAACACCTGCGCTGAGGAGTGCCTTCATCGTTCCGACCGACCAGCATGGATAAGGAACAGGCAGCATACCCGAGGATTTTACCGGGTGGGCGTGGTTCATACTTGGAGTGACTTATAACGCCTTCGCAGATTGGTCGCGTAGAGGTCACGTTAGAGGCCCGCATCCACCCGATTAGACAACACCTCGCGTCAATGAGGCTGATAACCGCTCCCCCTGCGCGTTCGACTGTCATCCTCGACAGGCAGGTACGAGAGATGAATTCCGGGACCATCAGTTGCGCAAACGCCCTCTTATTAGAAGGACCTTAGCGCCAAGGATTTCCTGCTGAGCATGCTTGTCGCATTCCCGAATCTCATCCATCGTCAATTATGATCACGAGAGATTCGTCACCACTCATGAAATCGGACCGATTCACCGACACGATTCCCGTCACCGCTTCGTTGCATCCGGGCGGCTATCCGACGACAACCGGCGGGAGGGCGCTTGACCCTATCATCAGCGTCAATGACATGACCACCCGCACAGAAGCCGTCCGCGCTTTCGCACTGGATGTCAGTCGCTATTCCTTCGCGATCCTCACCGAGCTCCCCTCCCCCGGGTGCCAGATGCTGGTATACCGCCATCTCGACGACGGAACCTCGGAAGCGAGGACCCGGAAAGAGCTTAACGCGTTCTTTCTGCTGTCGGCCGACCGGGATGCGCAAGTGGCGAACACCTTGGACGTTTGGGCACGTTTGAGACCGCACTGGCAGGAGCTCCGCAGGCGCGAGAAGGCGCTCGAGAAGTTAAAGAAGCGATATTTCTCGCGCGCTCGGGCTGGTGGATAATACCGACAATTCCCTCCCCTACCCGATCCTGGCTCATCTTGACAGTGCTTGTCGCACGACTTCAGGCGCTGTCAGGCTTTTTCGCCTCACGCCTGAGCTCACCTGCCAGCCTGGCACCACCATGCGCCATCCCTCCTCGCGAGTGAGTGTCCGAAAAGCGCGTCCTCTGACAGCCTTCGCGGGCATCCGGTCCTTTAATGCGTGCTTCTGAAGTCCGATAGAAGCTTGCGGAAGTTCTGACCGTGAGACGGTTCGGCGCTCCATCGACATTGAGGCGAGGATGTTTGAGATCTCGAAGCCGATCGGTTCAGAACTCGAAACAACGCGGCTTATCAACTCCCCCCGAAAGTTCCCCTAAGGGGTGGGGAAGTTTGTGGGGAAGTTCCCGGCAATATGTGGGGCAAAAGACTGCCACTTCCCCGACCACCCTGCCGAGCTGACTGGAGATGATTAGCACGACAATCCGTGGAATGCCTTGAGAGCGCAGTAACAGCTGCCGCTCACGCTGGCCATAGGCGCGTGCGAATGCACACGAGTTGTCATCTAACGAACGTCGTATTCGCGTTCCCTACAGCTTCGAGCATTAAAAGGTTATTCGGCGAACCTATGCGACTGAGAGGAGACATTCCGTTCCAGGTTTGGCCAACGAAAAGCTCTGGGAGCTTTCTCGACAGGATTGGTAACTCGCCTGGTTTCAATCACACAAAGCTTCGAGGACGTTGCGAGCCTCTCAAGACCTCGTCCCACAAGCGAATTGAATAGCGACATCGTCAGGCGCTCTGATGAGCAATCAAGGCTCGTCGAATTGACCTGGCGGCCGGAGAACGCATGTTCCGTCAACGCCAGGGCACAGCAATCCCAAGACACCTTCCAAAGAAAAAGCCCTGGATTCCTCCAGAGCTTTTTCGATGGCGATTTGCCAGTCATCCCCGCTAAGGCGGGGCAATACTCCCTCAAGTCATAACACCATCTCCTTCGCAGGCTTTGGTGCCATCCCCGCTTGCGCGAGGGAGATATCCATTGAGGAAGTAACCAACTCCCTATCGGGCTTTGGGTCATCCCCGCTAGGGCGGGGCAACGAAATCAACCTATCCCTGCGCTAGCTTATTGTCAAGCTTCTAGGGTTCAAGTTGTGCTGGTTTGCTCGCAACCCAGCAGAGTGTCGTCACAATTTTGCACTCGAGGCCGGATCGTTTAGAGACGCAGGCGCAGTTCACTTCCCAGTCCTTCTGGCGAGTGGCCTCCCGAGTGTGCGATCGGCCAGTTGCTGAGATTTCGTTGTGCTTGGAACAGCGACAACAACGAGATACCGCCAGATCCATCGAACAACATGGCCTATCCCGAGACCACAAGTTGCGAACTCGGCTTAAAGTGCGTCAACGGCAACCCTGCGTTAACAAGTCTTTCGAGATGAAATGTCCGCAGGAACGGACATTTTCCCGCTCATTCCAGGAAATCCCAGGCGCTCGAGTCACGAACGAACAAACTTCGGACGAATCATTTTGCTCAAGCCCGGGTGACACTTTCGCGAATCTCATTCAACGTCGATCTCAGGCCGCCAAAGAGCGGTCAAAACCTGAGATCCCAACAACGGGGTCCATTGCATGTACGGACGACGAGAGGACCGACGTGGCCGAAGGTGTGCTGAATTGGATGTATGAGCAGGGGGAACTGATGTTTCCCGACGTAGCCCCCTTTCTGCTCGCCAACGGATACAGCATCATCCCGCAACAGTGGCGTGGCGGAATTCGCGAACCGTGGATCATCGACGGCCGCAAGCTCGCTTACAAGCGATACATCGATACGCCTCCCTCCTGGCGCGAAGTCGAATGGTGGGGTGCCCAGGCCGGCGACGCGAACTGCGCGATCCTGTGTGGCCCAGGGTCCAAGGGCCTCGGCTGCATCGACATCGACGTCTATGACGCGAAGCTTGCCGAGCGCATCCAAGCCTGCGCCGCCGAGATGCTTGGTGAGACGCCGCTGCAGCGTGTCGGCAATGCACCGAAGATTGCCCTCTTCTATCGCTTTGAGGGAATCGAGAAGCTCCGCAACACGAGATGGATCCTCGCCGCCGAGACGGGCGAAGTGCCATCCGAGCACATGATCGAGCTGATCTTCAACGGGCCCGTGACGGCCTATGGCTGGCATCACAGGACCGGCTGCTACTTCCAGTGGGCGCCATCGCAGCCGATGGTCGATGGCCCCGAGGCCGCGCCGTTCGTCACGGAGCGGAAGTTTGTCGAGTTCAAAGCGGCGGTCGCCGAGATCCGCCCGCTCTACTCCAATAGGATTGCCGAGCAGACGACGATCGACCTCTCCGCCGACGCGAGCGCCGATGGCCTGCGGGCGCCGCGGATCTCGTCAAAGTCCCAGTGGACCGAGGACGAGACCGGAAAGGCCGTAGACGGACGCGAGAAGTATCTTTGGGAGCTCTGCAAGACATACATGCGGTTGAACCCCCAGGCCATCACGGACCTGACGATCAGGTCTAAGGTTAAGGGCCACATCTACAAGGAGTTTCGGCGCAAGGCTGAGAGCCGGGGATGGCCGGACAGCAAGCTCATCGCCGACATCGAGGACAAGGTCCGCCGCTATGCTGAGAATCCGGACTACCACAGAGGCTTCTTGGTGGTCGTCTCCAGCGACAAGCCGGACCAGCCGCAGGTCGACATCGTTCTCGGCCGCCTCACGGTCAGGAACTCAAATCCCGATCCGGCACTCGGGTGGCTGTCGTCCGTCCGCCATCCGCTCAAGCAGGCCCACCAGAGCGAGGCCAATCCCATCCTGGCGGCCGAGCGCCAGCTTTACCCTGGGGAGGCCAGGGAGCGAGAGCAGACCGCGATCAGCCGGTTCGTCAAGCGCAGGATCCGGAAGTATCTTTGCCGCATCGCCCGCCTGAACATGAACAAGCGGCTCCTGTCGGAAGAAAAGGATAAGGCCGAGCGGGAGCGGCTCGACGCTGAGATCGCCGCGATCTCCCATGCCATCGAGATCCTCAAGGCCCCCACCGGCGCGGGCAAGACGGTTGCGGTCCTCGAGCAGGTCGCGCGCGTCAACCGGAAGCTTGCCCGGATCGGCCAGGAAATCGGCCCCATGCTGGTCTTCCTCCCGAACTATTCGAACATCGAGGAATTTGAGACGAAGGCCCAAGCTCTCATCGAAGAGCTGCGGACGATGGGCCCGAAGGAGCTGAAGGTCGTCATCTTCAAGGGCATGGAACGCGCGGGCTGCCAGCAGGAGGAGAAGCTGCGGTTGGTCCGCGAGGCCAGGCAACCGGCATCCGGCCTTTGCTATGCGAAGGTGCCGGTTAAGGATCAGCGCGGCGACTACATCATCGGCGACGATGGCCAGCGCATGGTCGAGGAAAAATTCTGCCCGTTCTATAAGGACGCGGCCGGCACCACGATCTGCCCGTACCAGCGCCAGAAGGAGGAAATCGCTAAGTCCGACATCGTGCTGGTCCCGCACGCCTATTTGACCGTCAATGGCTTCCCGTCTGTCCTCCGGCAGTGCACCGGCGTCATCATTGACGAAAAGTGCTGGCAGGAAATGATTGAACGTTTCATCCTGCCGCTCGATCAGCTTTTCCCGCTGCGCGACGTGCCGAAGCTCACGAAGGCCATGCGTGAAGCCGAGATGGATGCAGAGACGCTGCTGGCCGACCGTGACGAATGCGTGGAGGTGATCCGGCGTGCCGTGAGGGAGCGGCAGGACATCATTCAGGCTTTCCTGGCTTACAAACCTCAGGGGAAGCCACGCCCTGTGCTCCAGCTGATTGCCGGTTGGCGTTACACGGTTGACCACATCAAACGCGACGGCACGGAGATCACGCCGGACACCCCGATCGAGCGCCTGCAGGAAATGGCTAAGGCTGGGTCCGCCACGAATTTGTTTGAAGAACGCCGCCTGGCTAAGGTCATCGAGGAGCGGATCAGCCAAGTCCTCTACGACAAGCAGCATGGCACGAAGACCGCCAAAGGCGATGCCGATGCTCGCATTCAGATCCTCACCGGCCATAGAGCCGTGAAGCACGGCGACGGCTACAGGGTTGGCGATGTCGTCGATCACATTCGCGTCGCCTGGCGCAAGGAGCCGAACACGCTTGGAATGCCGACTCTCCTGTTAGACGCCTCTGCGTCGAAGAGGATCATCGAAAAGCTGTGGCCCATGCATACCGTCCACGAAGAGGCGATCGACACGCAGAGCTATCTCCGCATCGTGTGGTGCCCTGACGGGACCTACGCCGGCAAAGACCTGATCCCGGCCAAGAACTCCTCGCCACAGAAATTCGAGGAGGCTGGCCGCACCCTCTCCAATGTCCGCTCGATGGTCGCCAACGTCTGCGGAATATATGGCTACGGCGGCGTACTCTTTGGAGCTCAAAAAGCTTACGAGGAGATCGTCCTCAACGGCTGGCCTGGGCCCGACAATATGGCGACATGCCACTATGGTGCCATGCGCGGCCTCGACTTTGCCAAGGCCTATTCAGCCGCAATCTCGGTCGGTCGCGTGGAAGCCCCGATCTTCGAAATCGATGCCAGTGTTGCCGCATTGACCTATGACGACGACGAGCCGGAGACACCCGTGGACGCTCGCGGCAATGGTAGGGCGCGCTGCCCGATGCGTCTGCGGACGATCAAGATGCGGGATGGCTCGGACGTCACGATCCTCGTCCCAGAGTACGAGGGTGCCTGGGCCCGCCTGGTTCAGCGCCAACTCCGCGAGGAGGAACTCCGCCAGTTTGTCGGCCGACTCCGTCCAGTTTACCGCGAGGGCGAGCCCCCTGTATGGATCATGCTCGGAACCTGCATGCCAGAGAACATGATTGTCGACGAGGTCGAGACTCTGCAATCGCTTGCTGCGCCCACGACGCATGACATGCTGATGCCCGACGACATGAATGCCGCGCTGGCGGCCCGGGTCATCGCGGAAGGCATAACCGCCAAGGCATGCCGGGATGTGACTGAGAAGGGCGTGGCGCGGTTCATCAAGCGAATCGAGAACCAGCCGTTGCTGCGGAAGGCCTTCACGAAGCTGCCCTACCAGATCGCCGGGATGGAGGAATGGAAGATCGCATGGATCCCCGGATACGTGCGCGATCCAATTGCCGCCTTCGAGAAGATGGCCGCATTCGCCGGCATTCGTGTCGCCTACGACAAGGAGGACCTTGAGGAATGCGAGCGGGTCGACTTCGCCGTCCGGGAGGACGATCCGATGATCGCCAAGGTCGGCACGATCAGAGAGCGCATGCAAGATCAGGGCAGGCTTGTCGGCGACCTCCTCCAGCGTGCTGGACATCAGTGGGACACAAAAAGGATGAAGCTGCCGCTCTATGACGGGTCGCCCGAGTGGGTGACAATCGACCAGCGCCTCGCCTACGAGCTCTTGCTCCGGAAGGCGGACGAGACGACGGAGGTTATCGCCGAAGCCGAGGAGGAGCCCGAGCTGGATATGGGAGAGGCGGCGGTCGGGCCGCCGCCCGTTACGCCGCTTGTGCCTGCTGCAGGGCCGCGATGGCTTCCTCGGTCGCCTTGAGGTGCCCCTCAGGTCCGTGATCTCCTCCTGAAGCGTGGGCGTCAGAGACATGTTCGCCTGGTTCTCGTTATAGATCTGGTCTGCAGGAACGTCGGTGAATCCGATCCTCCACCAGTTAGCGAGATCGCCAGGCGGTGGCGTGCTGACCCTGACATCACGCTGGGCGACGCACAGGTCCGTAATCTCGTAGATACCCGCTTAGGACGTGTGCTCAATCATGTCCATCTGCTTGTACTCGGTCAGGCCATCGCAAATGCCATTATCCGTGAGTGATACCTCGGCCATGCTTGAATTCGCCCTGCGACTGCATCGCTGCGCCGTCCACGGTGAATGCGACCACGCGCGCGACATCCACACCGACCTTGTTTATCTGGGCGGCGAGATCTTGCACGGTTTTCCTGAGCCGCTCATCGTGCTTGTTGTGAATCGCTATGCATGAGGGGCACGCGATGCGCTTGCCAGCGTCAACGGATTTCATCGACGAAAGAAAGAACCCGCCGGTGAGGCGGGTTGAGAAGTTTGCATGTAATGGACGTCGACGCATCGACGCCGAAGTCAAGACAAAATGTACTGTCGGTTCACGCATGAGACAAGCGACAATCGTGATTTTCCGATGAATCGATTGGCTTTCCGGCACCATCGTCGTGACGGAGGTGTGTAACGGATGAACCGAGATGTGTAACGTCCGAATCCCATCTCGGCACGCGCTATGCGTGCAACGTATGTGTCTCAAAGAGTAACGTCTTTGCCCCACATCTCCACGTGTCGTAAGACCTTGAGAAACGCCCATTCCTGCCATTTCCGCCCATCTCCATCCAAATGGCATGTCCATCTCCAAGATGGGAAAAATGGACGCCAAAATGGCTCTCCAATTGACACATGGGCCATTCTCCAATCGGGCGGAAATGGGCGGATGATGGAAACGACGGACCATCCCGGATCGGATCAACCGGACCGATTTAAACAGCCTGTGAGACGTGTCGGAGGATCGGGCGGAAATCCTCATCGACACGTCGATCAGGCGGTCTACGGATCGTCTAAATCGGTCTTGACGGTCATCCGTGATCGGACGACCGAACATGCCGACGCAGTTTAAGCGGCGTTGAGTGGGGTGAAACACGCTGGGATGACGGAGGACCCATGATCGGCGGTTTTGCCCGTCAGGCGGGGCGGAAAATGCGTCACAGGCGGATTAGCGGGTCGGGGATGCCGGTCGGCTTTCGGCCGGGTGGAGAAAATCGGCGCTGGAGCAGCTTGTCGGTGCTCGCCCGGAAGACTGCCCATGGCTTGCCAGGAATCTAGGTCGGGCGAACGGAGTGGGGAGGCCCTTGGGCCGACCCCGGAGAGAGTCCCGACACTCTGAAGGATCTTCCTAGCCTGAGGACAGGCCGGCGAGCTTTCCATCCAAGACCTGAAAGCTTTCCACCCAGGGCCAGAGAATCCATCACCCCTCCAGCTTATCCAGCCTCCCCTGGCTTACCCCCTGCACCCCCAGCTTACTATAGGCCCTATATAGAATACTTATATTATATGCCGCTCACACAAACTAGCAGTATTACACCAATCCCTTGTATTTATTGACATTCGCCGAGATAGCTGACTAGCTCGTGTGAGCAGATGAAAGCAGGGCATTCCTGAGCAATGACGAGCACCCCCGAGACCGGTCAGACGACCACCCTCCCGGCCGATTTCCTGATGTCCTACGTCGTGTCCGGACGGCGCCTCACGGGCACCGATCTGGCGATCTGGCTGACGTCCATCGCCCGACTCCCGGAGGTCGATGAGATCTTCCGGACGGCTGCCGTCGATGCGATCGAACCAAACGAGGACGGCGTGCTCGTCGCCAAGGCCGTCGACGTGCCCCGTCCGTTGATCGCCGCTGCGATGGGACGGATGAGCAATCCTCGTTATCATGATGCCGTCGGACGGTTGAAGGCATCGAAGGTGCGGATGGCCGGGGACATGTCCGCCTGGGCCGCGGGCGTCCCAATGCTCATCGACCACAGCATGCGTGATCCTGCCTCACGGGGGGCGCATGCCATCGAGGTGATGCACGTCCATCCGTGGCTCGCCGCCCAGGCAGGCAGCCTGATCGGAGTACCGATGGTCTCGCTCGACATCGCGGACCTCAACAAGCTCTCGTCCCGGCACTCGGTCCTGCTCTACAGCCGTCTGCGCGCGTCGACCGCGACCGCTTGGGATCCGTCAATTGACGTATCGGAGCTTGGACGCAATGCCGGCATCCGGATCCGCGTGCCCTACGACAGGGTCTTCCGCTGGCTTGGGTTCGACATCATGCTGTCGCCTGCGCAGATCGATCAGACCCTCGAGATCGTCCAGCGCGAGTTTTTCAAGATCGGCTACAAGGTCACTTCCCGATGGCTGATGGCCGGAAAGGAACACGCCGGCTTGCAGATCTCGATCGTCCCGCTGACCGTCAAGCAGGCGCTGCGCGACATGGAGATGAGCGCGCACGCAGACATGATCTCGTCCGGTATCGGTGCCGAGCTCGCTGCGAAGAAGCGTTCAAAGACGGCCGCCTGAGTGGATGCACAAAAAGGGAAGTTAAGTCGCCCTTAGCTTCCAAATGGTTATCCACAGATCCGCGCATCTGTCGGCATTGAAACACCGAAGCCTTAACCCCAGCTGTGGTCTGTAGGCAGGTCTAACGACAGACGACAGGAGTTGAGCATGTCTGGAGCGATGGGTGTCATCAGGTCCACGGAAGGCCTTATCAATGGCCTCGCGATGGGCCTTGCTGCGTCCCACCGCCCGGCGCCGACATACATCCACAGCGGGCGAGCCATCAATGCCGTCCACGAGTTGGTCGCAGAGATCCAAAAGGAAAGGGCCGCGAATGCGACCCTCCAGTCTGAGAATGCTGAACTTCGGGCTCTTGCCGAGGACCTGATGGCTCAAGTCCTTAGGCTACAAACCGAGGTGCTGGAGCGTAATCCTCGCTGACGTCGACGTCACGTGATCCGGCGAGGTTGTACTTGCCCAGCAGGGCGCTCGAACGCACCATCAGCGCGTTGGTCTCCCGCAGCAGGGCGGCCGTCTCAGCCATCGACTGAGCGTGGCTGATATCGTCCGCGTCCATCCGCTTCTTGAGGTCGGCGCGCCACTCTTCCGAGGCCTTGGTCATCGCGTCGATCTGTGGCTTGCGCTTGGCGAGCTCGGCTTCCGTCAGCGGCTTCAGGCGAGCCGACGGGCCGGACAGCCAGGACATGATCTCAGCCGGGTAGCGCAGGATGAGAGCCTGCAGCTCGATGTCCTTTGCCTGCTTGAGCGTCATGCGCTCACGCAGCGTGAGCCCGGCGAGCGACGGCTCCTTGCCCGCCTTGCCGTTCAGCTTCCAGTCCGACCACTTGCTGATGGCGTCCAACTTCTCCGCCAGGGGCCAGGTCGCGGCCGGCTTACGGTCGACTGTGGAGCCCTGGGCCTTGACCTGATCCACGGCGTCCTCGGCGATGTCGCCGGCGACGTCCTGCGGCTGCGGGTGAACGAATCCGCAGATCTCGAGGACCGGGCGGACGATCTCGGCGACCGCGCCCCAGGCGAGGCCGAAGAGGTGGAACAGGGCGGCGAAGGGTCCGAGAATGTATCTCAAGGCTGACATGCAAACTCTCCTCTACGGCTCCTGATGGAAATGTGGGCCGCTGAGGTTAGGATGCGGTCGACCTTAGCAAGCAACTATAGGGGTCAAGAAAAGTCTCTTGCGAGACCCCTATCCCGGCGCGACCACATCGCACGCGGCCACCAGTCGTCGGCCGTATAGCCGCGGCTGTCGTTGTAGCGCACGCGGACAATGTCCGGCTCCTCCTCCAGGATGACGCCCGGCGTCGCCACTGGCGGGTCCCGGATCAGATCGTCCCAGATGAGATGGACCAGCGGGCCGTGGCGGAAGCGGCTGGGGCGGACGACGTTGTTTGCAGTCGATATGGGCTGCCCTCCTCAAGGTAGATGAGCTTGGCTTTTGTATACGGCATTTGACGGATTTCAAGTTTTCACGCTACGAAATTACGTAGGGTAATGTAATGTTGACATCTGATACGGGAAAAACGTCAGGTCATCCTAAAAGATTTTCGGACCATCAAAACCATGCGTGCCTACCCATCCTAGGGTTTAATCATTAAAATCTTGAAGGATCGTGTTTTATATTTTTTACGCGTATTGACGGATGCGCGGATTGCCTGGACCGTCTTTGTAGACAAGATTTGGATTTGCACTCTAATCCTATGCAGACGATCAAGCATCCCACCCGCAATCCGTACCGGCTTCCGCCGCTGGGCACGGCCTCTCGTTCATCCCTTGTTGGACTGCGCCGGAAGGCCTTCGCCGTCGGTCGTGAGGCCGGCCTCTTCCCTTCGATGGTCAAGGATCGCGCATCCTTCATCTTCAACGTGCGCGTCTTCGACCGCCTCTCGGCTGGCCAACTGGAGAGCCTGATCGCCAGCTTCCAGCATGAGATTGACGAGAAGAAGCGGATCGCCCGCAGGACCGCCGAGATCATCGACGAGACCTCCAAGCAAGCCGTCGCCCCGCTCAAGCGCTCGGGCCCGCGCGGCCTCGCCAGCGAGACCTCCAACACGGCGATCGACGTCGACGCTCCGCCATTCGATCAGGGCAGCCCGAGCCGCTTCGCCGTCGGGCTGGAGCGCATTGATCGCGGGCAGGACGTCCGCACCGGCAAGCCGCTCGCACAGCCGAGGATCGCCGACCCGGTCATGGCCCGCGTCATGCAGGGCATCCTCTCGAGCATCCCCGGCTCGTACATCGTGGAGAGCGTGTAATGGCCAACATGCCCGCCTGGGCCCCTGAGATGATCGAGCATTTCGTCCGCATGCTCTCACTCCCCGCTTCCATCCACCCCCTCCGCTTCGTCGACCCGAAGCCCGCGCGAAAGAGTGCCCTGCCCTCCCGGAGTGAGATCGACCGCATGATCGCCGGGGCCGTCCGCACCTCCTACGAAGGAATCCTCAGACATGGCTGAGATCGGCCACAACCATAGCGCCTACGTGGCCTCCTTTGAGGCTGAAGCCGAGATGCTCGTCGGCGAGATCCGTGAGAAGGCCCGCCGCCTGGATGAGATCAAGCGCTCTCTCCGTGCCGAGCGCCGCACGCTGCTCGATGGCGTCTACGTCTACGACGCTGACGAGACCGACATCCAGCGCGAGCTCCAGGCCTCGATCAAGGCTGCCGGTTCCGGCAAGGCCTTCAGCGAGATGATCGGTGTCTCGCCGACATACGTGAGCGACGTGGCGACCGCGCGCCGCCCCGTCTCCAACCGCATTGCCGAGGCTCTCGGCTATCGCAAAGTAATCGGCTACAGGAGGATCGATCGATGATGTATCCTCGCGTCGTCACGGATCGCGGCCTGCGCCGGCTGCTTGAGCGCGAGTGCGTCGGCCGCGGCGCTCAGGCCGCCTTCGCCCGCCGCATGGGTGTCAATGAGAGCACGATCTCTCGGTACCGCACCGGGCGCACTCCCCACCTCGACAACCTCGCCCACTTCCTTGGTTACCGCCGTAGCTACGGCGGTATGTGGGTCCGCATCGAAGAGGAGAAGGCAGCCTGATATCCGACCGCACCCAACTCCTGGCCGTCTCCGATCATCCCGTCCAACGCTTCCTGGAGCGCGTCGCAGGCCTCAATCTCGAGGCGGTCAGGACCTGACTTACCAAGAAGGGCGCGGTCGCGATGGAACACGGCGCTAGGAAAGTCATAGCCGGCGGTCTCGAAATCAGCATGAGCTCAGACCAGACCTGCGTGGTAACCGTTGTCAAGAATAAGCAAGCGCCAGCGGCGCTGGTGGGTTACGGAAGAGAATGAGTGAGACGGCACAAGACATTACGCCTACGGAAGCACGGATGAAGGATGCGGCTGATGCCGGCAGGCGATCGGTGGAAGGTGGCGTTTACCGCCTCTGATTCAGTGACCCGTGTACGTACCCAGACGACGAGACGGGTGGAACGTTCCACATCACCCTCCGGAAGGGTGACAGTAGTTGGTACTACACGGTCGACCATTCCGACCGCGGCCTCGAATATAGCTGGCTGCAGGATTGCACCGAGACATTTGGTGGGGCGATCGAGCATACCGGCGAGTACCTGCTCGAGTGGGCCCGGAAGGCAGAGGAGGACCTCTCGAAGCAACGGCATAGTGACGGAGTTGTTGCCTGATAACCCAATCCGAACACGACCGCCGCATGCGCCAACTCGATCACAATGCCCGGCTCTGTAGCTTATTCAATCTCACCGCCTCCGTGACAATGGCGAGCGTCCTCGGTCACCAGGTAGGCGATGGGAGCGTCGTCCTCTCGGAGCGCTGGCATAGGTACGGCCTAACTGGCCACAACTACGCGAGCTTCTGATCACCTCTCTGGAATCTTGCAAGAACCCGACCGATGCTTGTTGGAGAGGAGATTTTCATGCCCCAGCCTCCTGCATCTATCATCCAGGATACGCTCGCCGATACTTTCAAAAGGAACACTCCGGAGGCCTGGGTCCGGTTCGGTGAGCGGGTTGTCGAGGCGCTGGCCAAGGCCGGTTTCACGATTGGCGAGGAACGCGATGCGTACGACGAACTTATGGAGACGTGCTGCGGCAAACAGGTGCTTTCCTCAGAACACCGTTGGGACCAGTTGCACGTGAGGCCGGTGCAATCAAACGACTGAACGGGACGTTGCGCGTGCATCATATCAGCCTGTCACGCCAAATCTTATGGTTTGGGTGACAGACAATGATATTCAACAGAAGGCTACATCCTCCTACTCGGAGGGTGGCAAGATTTCGGCCGCCAGATTCTCGCTCTTCTTTTTAAGAGACTTCAGGTTGGGCATAAACTTCAGAATAGGAAGTGGTGGAGTTCCCAACTGAGCCGACCAGTCGAGGTTGGCAAAGAGCGCACGGAAGTAAGCATATGTTGCAGGCTTAACAAAGTTTTCTGCAAATGCCTTGATGATTTCATCATCTACATCAGACGGGATTTCATCATAGACAGCATCATAATAGGCCTTGCAGGATACATACGTCTTTTTGCCGTGCTTGATGGATACAGACCATTCGATACCAACAAAACATGCGCCGAGGGCTTCCTCTCGAGCAAATTCTACAACCTTGCCGCCAAAGCCGAACTTTCGACTATCCTCATCGGGCACCTCCATCTTGCGATCGACTTTAAAGTCGACCGAACGCAAAGAGATGGTGAGCAGTTCCGCGTCGTTCACCGTTCGATTATAAGCGTCTAGGCGTTCCTTATCATGTGGCGGCGCCACACTAAGCTCTTGAGCTTTCGCCATCAGCCGTATTGCCTCACGTAATCAGTGAAATCCATATTGTCGTTTGCTGTAGCGACCATCGCATTAGGACGGCGCTTCGCCTGCGCAATAATGTATGCAACCGCTGCGTCGCGGCTGGAGTGAGACGGGGACGCTTTCGCCTCCTGATGCCACCCAGCACTGGTCCCTTGGCGTCCTGCCAAGGGAATGAGGCCATGATGGTGAGCAGTATCGCCGCGGACAGCGGGCTTCCTCGCCAGGGCAACGTCAGCACCCAAGGCATAGAACAACTTGGCCAAGTTTCTGAGCGTCGGATTTGCGCCCGCCTTCATAAGCTGCGAGATCCGAGCTTTGCTGATGCCGGCGCGGCGCGACAACTCCGCACGGGAGATCCCTTGCTCCGCCATCAGGTCTTGGAGCAGGAACTGAGCATCAAGCACGAAGTTCTCTTCAGCTTCGATCTGCCTTTCGTCTACTGCCTTCATCTCGCGCATGTGCTAACTCCTCTCGGATTCTTTCTTATGCTCCTCAAGCTCGGCTATTGCATTCGCAGCCGCCTTGAGGAGTGCCTGATCGGCCTTATTCTGCTTCTTAGCTGGGTCGACCTTCACGCCGACAAAGGTTTTCTTTCCCATTACTTCGAGAATTGCGCCGTAAAGACGCCACTGCCACGGCTTGAAGCACCAAATCCCAATCTTCCGTCCGTTGTGTCCTGGGTAGGTGCCTTCGCGCCTAAACTGTTCCGGCGAAAGACTTATTTCCCCAGAGGTGCAAAACCTCTCGAAGAATCTTTTTAGCTGGGTACGTTGCTGTACAGCATTGGGGTCTTTGCTAGTTTCCAGCTTGTCGTACTCCTTCTTTGCGGAAGGAGAGAGACGGATTTCGCCAGCCGAGCCATGACACACCCTCTTAAAATCAGCCGCCTTCGTCAATCTCGCACCGTCATTTCAAGGCGACTAGAGTTAATATATGCCTTAACTCCGAATTGCAAATAGGTTTCCGCTGAGACCATCCCTTTTCGCTCCGCAGCCCCTCTTTGCAGGAAAATCCGCCTTTGCTGGAAAATAAGGACTATCGGGCACATAGCTTGGCTGTAAAACTCCCGGACCCTAGACTTTAGAATAATCTTGGCAGAGTCCTTTCTCTCGGCTGGAAGCCTTTCCACCCGCACATGGCAGCGGTCTGCCCTCCAAACCGGGATCGAAAGGACCATCCGGCTCTAATCGGCATGATTCGAGCATGGCCGTTGCAGCTCTTGGCGAGTCCGCCCCGCCGTGTGCGAGGCTTATGAAATCTGCGCGCGGATGGTCTGGCCCCATTGTCCTTTTGATGATCCAGTGGGGCCGCTGAGCATAGCGGGAGCAGTCCCGTGGCGGGCTGTAGAGCTACAGGGACTCTTCGCTTTTGTCTCAGATCCCGCAACCCATAGCTCGTCCCTAGCCCAGTGTCGGAGATGATCGACTGGTCCGTACCGGACCGGTACCTGGTCGATCTCTGCGGTGCTCCCGAGAGCAAGCCAGCTTGGGCCACCGTTAGCCCAATTTCGGGTCCTGCTGCTGACGGTCTGACACGACCTGTCGGATGCAAAGTTGGCGGAGGCTCAGGACGACCGCTCCTCGGGCTTAGGACGTTCTTCTGAGGGAATTAGCGCGATGCACCCTCAGGCGCGCGCGATGTTTGTCAGTTAAAGGGATTGGGGCCTTCCAACGCAGTTCACCACGAGCCGCGTCACTCAATACAGGTGAGAACTCAGGCCTGCCCTCGCCATCGAAAGTCACAAGGCCTCGGTCGAAGGCAGCGTCCCACAGAGCAGAGAGCAGCAGGCCATTGTATACATCGAGCCTCTCGGCATCAGTCGTGCAATCCTTCCACGGGATGATGTGCGAGGCGCGTAACAGTTCGGGGTCCGTAATCCCGGTTAGAGGACAACGCCCTTCCCAATAGTCCATAAGGCTCGCACGGAAGATGTCTTGGCCGACACGCTGGACAACCAACCGCTCGGCCTCGGTGTTCTGGGGCAGATTCTTGGTCTTGAACCGAAACTCTTGCAGCGGTGCATCGGGCAGACTGACCGCGAGCTGGTAGACGCGGTGCATAGCCGCGTAGAGCGGGGCAAGGCTATCGAACGCGAAGCGGGCGACGCCGGGGCCCGGCATCTCGCCTGCAGGCAGACCTAGCTCGTCAACGACGCCCCTGTGGTCGAGGGCGAGAAACCATGGTCCCTGCGGACCCGCAGCAGCCAGAAAAATCGTGCCATGGGCGGTCGTGGAGCCATAGCCCGCCCACCCGCCGCCCTCACCCAGGAAGCGCCGGAAGCCATTTTGCTCGGCGACTTTCTGGCATTCCGTCGAAACGACGAAGCTCTGGGGCGTCTCGATCATCGGCTCAGCCCTTCTCGCTCCAGAGCCTCTGAGCCGAGATCCCCATGACCGTCTCCACAGCGTTCGCAGCGCGCGTGACGGCGTAGAGGTTCAGGTCTTCGAACGCACCCTTGTAGTCCGCGAGGTAGCTCTCACTTCTCGGCTTCAGTCCATTGCGCATCGCGACCAGATAGGCCGCCATCTCCGCCTCAACTTCTCTCAGGGCATGTGGCGTGTCGCGCCGGTCAGGCACACGCCGTCCGCGATCCCCACCGAGATGGCCCAGATACAGATGCGCCAACTCATGTGCGACGGTGACGAACCGTGTCGGTGCTGGATGATTACGGTTATAGGCAAGCTGATAGAGATTCTTGCCCTTGGCAGAATTCGATGCCACCAGCAGGCGGATCCAACCGGCCTGGCCGTCCCCTGCGTCTAGGGGCACGACGTCGATCCGCTCCTTGCCCACGGCCCTCATGAACTCGGTAAACCGATTATCCGTCAGGTTCCCAAATGTCGGGAAGGCAAATGCGTCGACAGGCACTTCACGGCCTTCGGTATCCTGAATATCGAAGACGAAATCCACAGGGCCAATCGTCCGAAGGATCAGCAAGGGGCGCGCGCCCTTCTTCGGCACCCGTCCGAAACGGCGCCACCAATCCTGCGCCGTTGCTGCATGAGTTAGCCCGGGCTTCTGGATGTGAAGTAGCATCGCATTGAACGGGGCGAACTCGCGCAGGCGGATCGTGAAGTTGAATAGTTCCTGAATTGCTTCGCTGCTGTCGTAGAGCTTAGTTGCTGCGATGAGCTGGTCGATCAGCGCCCGTTCAGCCTCATCCTTCGGCTCTGCCGCCTTGTCGAACAAATCCGTTTGCACGCTTATCGGCGGATCTTCGCGAAGGCGGTCTGGAACAGCCTCAGACGAAAAGGGATCAATCAGGCCCTGGCGCGCTTCCTCGACGAAAAAGCTGACGTAAGGCGCCATAGCGACCTCCCCCTCTTCGCTCAGCCCGGCCTTACGCACTGCAGCGACAACCTGATCCATATGAGGGATCCAGTCGTCGCCCGGACCAAACAGCCCTCGGACCGCCGTGCAGAACAACGGCTTCGCTTCGGCGTATATAGCCTGGTCGAACACAGCCATCGGGTCACATTCCCATAGCCTTGAGCTCGCAGGGCGCCTCCATCCGGTCCCACGCTTCCTCAATCAGCCTTTGGGTGCGAAACTCGTTGAACTCACGCTGTTCGCGATTGCGAAGGGCTTTAAAGGTTTCAATCCCGCAATCCTCGCCCAAGATGTTCGCCGGGTCGAGGATGTAAAGAATCTCGTCCTTAGTAAGCCCATAGACATCGCGCGCGACCAGCACGTCAACCTCGGCAGCCAAGACTGCGCGGCCATCGGGATCTTCGACGACATCTTTCACTGAATGCAGGACGCCAACCTCTACGGCCGCTTCGCGGAATGCCCGCATCTCCGGTCCTACGGCGCAGAGCGCACAAACTCGACGGACGATTTCGGTGGCAGCCGGTGTGTGTTCAATATCCCGCGGGAAAGGTAAGCTATCCATAATTGTATACGACATCTTCAACGAGACTTTCTTGCGCACCAGAAAGTCCATCGCCAATGAATTCGCAATTCCGAGCCAAAGAAGATGATCGCGGAGATCCGAACCAAGAACGATAGTCGGGACCTTGTCGCCGCAGATCGTCATCGGTGGGATTAGCGCCGCACAAAGGCTGCGCTGATTAGTCGGGCTTGCAACATCGCCAAAGCCAATCCGATAGCGACCGATGCGTCCGGCGAGCTTGTCAGGAACGTGCTCTGGAAGGATGCGCCACTGCGGCTGAATGCGCTTAGTAGGAGAACCGAAGGGCAGATCGTCCCAGTCTGCCGTGCGCCCGCGGCCTGATAAGTAACCCTTCGCACGGTAATCGTACGCGTCGATCATGCGTCCTTCGAAGACGGGGAGACCCTCCTCACACTCGGAGAAGAGCCCACGGTCAGTCCCCATGTCCACTTCGCGCATGTAATGTCGATAGGGAACCCCGCCGATCTCGGTTCCAAACTTCGGATAGCGCCCATACATCTTTGTGCAAACGTCTATTTCAGACTGTCCCGCAAACTCCATCACAGCCAACGCGTCGGGCGAGAACTCAGCGACGATCGGAATGGGTATAGTTAGAGTGCGTCCAGACATGAAGTCTTGAAGTCGCTCCGTTGTGTTGACGCGAAATGCGGCTGAGAGATGTTCCGTTTGCCCGCCCTTCCATGCCACATAGAGACAAAACTTCATGCGTGTATCGATAGACGGGAACCAGATGCCTTTGGTATTTTCGAGTCCCGCTAGCCTTTCCAGATGGAACTGCGCGAAAAGCTCTTTTCGAATGGCTGTTGCATTGGCTCCGTTGTACAGGCCTTCAGGCACAAACTGCGCCGCGACCCGCCCTTCTCGAGTTGCTGCAAGCGCAGTCTCGACGAACATGCGATATACATTGAAGTCCCCTTTTCCGAGATTACCTTCAGAAAACAACCGGTAGCGCCCACTGGACTTGATAAAATGGACGGCGGTGTAAAGGTCAGTACAATACTGTTCCCAGCGAGCAGCTATCGTTGGATTGGCAAGTAGCTTTTCGTACGCGGCCCTTTGTTCGGCCGGGGATAGCTGTCGGACGTTCGGGTCGTACCGAGAGAAAAACTCCTTATAGTCAGGGCTCATTGTGTCCCATGGCGGGTTCCCAAGTACTACGTCAAACCCACCGCGCTGCATGACATCCGGAAACTCGAGCGGCCAGTGGAAGACGCGTGCGCGTCGGGCGGCCTTGGGAGCGTCCATCATTGTCTGCCGGATCTTGCCCTGTTCGAGGGCCATCCAGAGCTCCTCGGTCGTAGGCACGGTTCGGCTTGACGCGCCAGAAGGCGCGCCGCCGGTCTTCGGCAGCAGGAAGGCCGCGACATAGAGATCCGCCGCCGCCTTGGCTCGAATATAGGTCTGTCCTTTTCGAAGTTCCTTGAAGCGCTTGGCCTTGGCGTCAATCTGCTCGACCGTGTCTTCGGGCAAGTCGCGGAATCCCGCAAAATCCAGCGCCAGCGGCTTCATGGCCGGCATCGCAACCTGCCCGGTGCCGAAGTCGAAACCACCCTGGCCCGACTTTGCAGCCCGATTGGCCTGAAGGTAGTATCTCGCGGTGTCCTTATCGTCGCCGGTCAGCGGCTTGTAGGCAGCATCGGGGATGCCCTCCTGAAGCACCTTGAGGTCGAAGATGCCCAGAAGAGCATCGCCGCAGCGGATCTGCGCGTCGAAGAAGCCGAGTGGGAGGCCCGGATCCACCGTCTCAATCCAGAGGGCGACCTTGGTCAACTCCACTGCCATCGGATTGCGGTCAACTCCGTAGATGCACGAGCGAGCGACATCACGCAGCGCATGGCGGAAATCAGCGAGCGATGGCGTTCCCTCAGCCCGGATGCGGGCGAGGCGAGTGGCGATGCGGCGCGCGGCAGCCAGCAGGAAGTGTCCCGAGCCACAAGCCGGGTCGATGACAGAGAGCTTCAGCAGCGCCTTTGCCGGATCGGTGGCCTCCGTCTCAGTTTTATCAAGTACAGGATCGAGCGCGGTGTCGAGCAGCGCCTGAACGAGACTGTCGGGCGTGTAGTAGGAGCCGGTGGTCTTTCGCTGATTGCCTTTCTGCTCGGCAGTCTCGGAGGCAAAGACCAGGGTCTTGCCGTCGTCACCAAGCTGAGGCTGAAGCTCGAGTAGGGACTCATAGACGGAACCCAGCTCCTCCGTCTCCATCGCACGCCAGTTGACTGGGAGCATGGCGGTTTTGTCGGAGAGCCAGGAAAGCCGGTAGAGCGCCTCCATGAAGGCCCTGTTCCGCAGGCGGGCATTTTCGAGATGGGGCAGCTTGCCCTCGGAGAACAGGCCGCCGAGCGCAGGAAGGGCAAGAGCCTCCTGTCCGTGGACAAGAGCGCGGAAGACCACCTTCATGCCTTCGTAACGGTCGTGGTGCTTATCCCAGGTGGCCGCGCGGAAGCATTGGATGCGGAGTGCGGCGAGGCTATAGCCCTCAGCATAGAGCTTGCGAGCCTCGGGCCTGGCCTTTTCTGGGTGAAGAAGGTTTCGATCCTCGGCCACCATGAGGAAGATCAGGCGGTAAACGAGGCGGAGAAGCTCGTTGAACCATTCGGTGAGATTGACCTCGCCGGATTTCAGTTTGGCGGCAAAGTCGGGGTTGGCTTCCAGGAAGCCGGAGCCAAGGACCTTGAGCGCGATCTGCACTTGATTGGCCAAGCGGTCGCGGGCAGCCTCCCCTTCACGGGTTCCGGCCTCGCGCCAGCGTTCGAGAGCGCAGTCGGTAGCCGGTGAACTCGGGTCCCCGAAGCGGGTCCGGTGGATCAGAAGCCAGAGCACGGCAAAGGAGGCAGCGTCCTCGTTGGTGAAGATCTGCGCAAGGTCAGCCTCGATATAGGCGGGGCGGGTCAGCGAGGCGTTGTCCCGCATCAGGCGGATCAGGTTGCCGCTGGTGACAAGACCCCACAGTGTATCATCGTGGTCGTTCAGGTGATCCTGCAACGCGAAGGCTGGCGAACGAGAGCGATCCTTCGAGAGTGTTGTGCTTCGCCGATCAAGCTTCTCGTCAGCAGGTGGAACAACCACAATCGGAACACGTCCGCCGGCGATGAAGGACACCACGCCATCATTTGGTGCCAGATCATCGAAGGCGAAGGTTTCCCTGAGGAAATCGCGAATGAAGCGCCTCGTCACTTCCGCTGATGGATTCTCGATCTTTGCGAATGCGTCAAAGTGGGACTGTCCAACACGGAAAGCCGTCGAGATCTCTTCTCGGATCGTCAGGCCTTTGCGAATGCCGTAGCTCTCTCGTGTCTCAGCATCGTCCTTTGGTTCGGAAATCTGTGCAACCATGGCCGGTACGATGAGATTGCCCTCGAGAGTGAGGGATGGCCATGCCGACATGTCAGTAACGGGTTTACGAGCCATGATGTCTTACGCTTCACTCGGCATGAGGACGAAGAGACCAATCACATCCGGCGGCAGGACGGCCTCTACTGTGACACGCGAGGCAGATCCTGCCGCGGCGCGAAGGCGCGCGTGATCCTGCATGAGTTCTTCGGCGCGCGACTTGACGAAATTGGCCAGCGGCCCTTCGAGCAGACCGGGCAGATCCTCCTTCGCTTTCGCGATGAACCGATCCCGGGCCGAAGGCGCCAGATCAGCCGCCGCCGGCGTGTTCAGAAGATCGCGCGCGGCTCCGCCCACTGCTACGATCCTGCTCCCCTCGATCGCGACAAGCGCCGCTTCCTCCGCCAGAAGGAGCCGCTCCTTGCGGGAGTGAATGGTCAACTTGAACCGGATCCGGAGCAGAGCAAGGCGAGTTACCCGCTGAACCGCCGGCGTTGGCCAGGCACCAACACGACCGATGCCAAGGCCAGAGAGCGCCTCTGGATCGAGCGAAGCCTCGACCAGCGCTTCCGCCAGTGTCGCCGTGAGAGGATGCGTCCGGGTCAGGAGTGCCGTCCCGGATGGTGCCGGTTCGGCTGTTGCGAGCCGGACCGATTTAGTCAGGCCCCTCTGGGACAAACGCTCCTTCAGCGAACTGTCAAGCGCATGGACATGGGCTAGCAGCAGGGACTTTCGGGGCTCGAGTGGCACTCCGAACCGAGACATCGCGCGCTCGATGAAGAGCTTCACATCCTCTGGTGAGCCAAGCAGGGTCTGGACCTTCTCCCACTCGGGAGCGACTTCCTGCGGCTTCATCGCATTTTGAGCGAAACGGGCGCGGGACTTCTTCTCGTTTTCGGCGACGTCACGCCAGCGGGCCTCTATGGCCCTCGTGCCATCATCAAGACGCAGGTCGAGGGCGAGCTGACGGGTTCCACCCCGGCGCAGCATCATAGACGCCATGAGCGCATCTGTGACCGGACCGCGTTCATCCGGCAGCGGCACGGTCACACCTGTTGCCCTTCGGATTTCCTCAGCTTTCCTAAGAATGACCTCGAGCACGGCACCGTCAATGGCGCTGTCGGGCGAGAACATCATGATCGAGCGGACGAGTTCGGCCGGTTGGCCGAAACGATCTACGCGCCCTTCCCGTTGCTGATGCCGCGTCGGGTTCCAAGACAGGTCGTAATGAACGACCGTATCGAAGAGCTGCTGGAGGTTAATTCCCTCAGACAAACAGTCAGTAGCAACGAGGAGGCGCTGGGTTTCTTTTTCGTCGTCGGTAGGTGCCATAGTGGCGACGCGATCACGGCGCTCCTCCGGTGTGAGGACACCAGTCACTGCCTCGATATTCAGCTTGGGAAATGCCTTGCGCAGGCCATCGCGAACATGCTCGGCCGTCGCCAAATAGCGGCAGAAAACGACAGGGTTCGCGCCCTTTCTGATCAGTGGGCCAAGGACATCAATGAGAGCTGCCAGCTTCGGATCGGGTTTGTGGGCAAGTTTCTCGACCTGTTGTGTCAAGGCGAGAAGCGCTGGATCTCCCTCAAAGATCGTGCTTGGCTCGAGGTCGACAGCATCCTCGTCGTCGCTATCGTCGTCGTAGATCTGCGGCTCAAGGCGATCGCTCTCATTCACCATCCGGTTTCGCAGGGCACTCAGGGCAGCCGCGGGCGAGGAGCCGACACAGCGCATCAGGGCTAGCGTTCCCCAGAAGGCAAGACGCCGCTCGCGTTGACCGGAACCAGCCCTGGAGACAACGCCGAGGCAATAGTCGAGTACAGCCTCCTGAAAATCGAGATGGTCCTGTGAGAGGCGATAGGGGAGCTCTGTCGTCTCATGCTTTGGAAAGGCGCGATTCTCATCCCACTCCCCTGAGACGAGATCAATTCGCCGACGCTGGACGAGGTGTCGCGCAAGACGCTCACGATACCGGGCATCCTCGAAATTCATAGACGCGAACGAGGGATCAATCAGGGACAGAAGGCGGGCAAAGGCCTCCTCGTCGCCCGAATGCGGAGTCGCTGTCAGGAGGATGATCCTCCGATCCGGATCTCGGGCTAGTCCAGACAGAAGTTCGAACCGCTGCTGCTTGCCCTTGTGGGTGCCTACGCACGCATGGGCCTCATCGACGATGACGAAGTCCGGGCAGGCTCGGGCAAAGCCCTCACGGCGCTTTTCGGCCTTGATGTAATCCAAGCTGACGACGGTATATGGGTAAGCATCGAAAAGTGTCTGCGCAAGCGGCAGGCCACGCTCCAGGCGGGCAGCACTTCCCGATGTGACGGCAACAGCCTCGATCCCGAAGCGCGACGTCAGCTCTCCGGTCCACTGTTCTACGAGATGCGGCGGGCAGAGTACTGAGAACGTGTCGATCTCTCCCCGGTCCATCAACTCACGCAGGATGAGGCCAGCCTCGATGGTCTTCCCGATTCCCACGTCGTCAGCGATCAGGAGGCGAGGCACTTGGAGACGAAGGGCCATCAACAGGGGGACTAGCTGGTACGTCCTCGGCTCAAAGGCGAGCTGGGCCGCTGACCGGAAAGGACCAGCCCCGCGACGAAGGGTCAGTCGCATGGCATCTGCCAAAAGCGCCGCCTTGGCCTGAACGGTTGGACGAGCATCGGCAGGCAGATCGAAGCGCGCCGGTTCAACCGGGAGCATCTCGAGGGCCGGGTCAAGGATCACCGTATCGTTCTCGCTCCCCGAGAGAGGGCGGAGCGCCAGGATGCCTTCGCGCGGAGAGGGTAGCGCGACCCATTCACGACCGCGGGCGCGGAGCAGATCTCCAGGAGCAAAATTCACGGTCATTCGATTATTCCTTGAACATTGCAATCAGTGCTTCGGGCGCGCCCGCGGCAGCTTGTTCTGGCAACTCGCACAGCGTCCAGCCCTTGGCATCAGCAACTGCACGCGTCGCATCACTTAACGGAAAAGGCGCCGCAGCCACGAAATGACTGCGCCAGACGAAAGGCACTTCCTGATCACCAAAGGTTACGGGAGTGGCATCGGGTGTCGGGATCCCCGCAGCCTTGAAAACGGTTTCCCAGCCCCCGTCCTCCTGCGCCTGAGCCGACGCAGCCGACAGCACAACCTGGCCCCGCGCGAGGTCGATCAGCATCTGCTTCGCCTCATCACTCGCGCGGTCAATCAACTCGTGATCGGGCTGGTTGAAGTAGGAGAGAAGACAACGGTAGCAACCTCGGACACAGCTCTCGCCCTCGCGATCGACAAGAACCTTGGCATCGCCTGCGGCGATCGCCTCGTCAACATTGTCGAAATGCATCAAGGTCAGCGCTTCCCGCGCCACCTTGCCGAGGGTCGCCGGATCCTCCACAAGCCGGCTCAGCACGCCCGCACCACCCTCCGTCGCTTCATAGGTCAGTATCGAACGCCGATTGTCGCGGGCCGGCAACGGCTCTCCGAGGATCTCGCCCTCCTCCAATTGGAAGACGACCTCGATGCCGCGCAGGAGGGCATGGTGCACGGTCGCAATGGTTGCCGGAGCATAGGTCTCAGGCTCGCGGAAGCGGAACAGGAGCGCGTTTTTGCGGTCACGCACGATCGGGACGATGCGAACCGGCCTGACGACATCCGGTGGCACATCGACGTCCGGGTCCTCATCTTCCGACTTGGCCCAATAACCACTACGAGGATCGATGTTGAAGCCGAAGACGGTCTGGTTCTTGCGTCGCTTCAGCCCCTTGTTGATACGGCTGATTTCGGCGCTGTTGGCGTATTGCAGTGCGAGGATGGAAACATCGTCGCAGCGGAATTCGGCTTCGGTGATCTGAACGCACCCATCCCGCTTCGGCCAGGAGAAGACGGTCTGGATGTCGAAGCCCTGACGGACCCGCTCCTCGTCGTTCGCCGTGATCCGATCCGCAGCAGCGGCCTCGACATTGTCGATCCGAAGCGTGCGCTGTACCGGGACTTCTCCGGCCATAGGAGCATTGCAGGCATGGCAGCGCTCGACCTCTCCTTCATGGCAGGCACCACAATTCGAGCAGATGAAGATGTCCTTTGTGGCCAGTTCCGATCCATCACTCGTACGGACCTCCGGCGGCAGCTTCGCCTTCATGACCCGATAGGCGCGCCCTTCGTGATAGATCAGGCTACGCGGTCCGAATTCAGAAATGGCAAGAAACCTGGCGCGTTGCAGGAAGGAACCACTCTTTCCCTCGCCCGGAATGAACGCGTAGAGCGGCAATCGGGGGAAGTTGTAACCGGGCAAAAATCCTTCGGTCGCAAGATAGCGATACGAGTAGAAATCCGAACCGTTCGAAGCCTTGCCCTGTTCGAGGATGGCGATTTGATCGCTCGCCTGCATTTGGGCCGCCTTGATCTTGCGCCGGTCGGCACCGGAAAGCCCGGTAATTTCAGAGCGGGAATTGGCCTCCAGCAACTGGGTCCGAGCGGAATTGTAGAGTTCGCGCCAGCGGTCGAAGGCCCGATCAAAATCCTCGGGCGCTCGCATGGCAACCTCGAGCACGAAATCATCGGGATCGGACATCCAGACCGGTTTTACGCCGTCGACGGCGGCAAGGATCTGGTCGAGCACCCTCTTCATGGGCGCCCGGGCCTTTGTGACCAGAGCAGGCTGCCGGATGATTTCGAGGATTTCCTGCCTTAGCGGGTATCTATCCTGCTTGAGGTCGAGGATTTCCGGGATATCCGGGGAGAGAGCGAGCTTCGCGACAGCCACCCAGACGGCATGAAGATGCGAACGCACCAATTCTTCATTGGTGATGTCGAGCGCCGGCGGGCGAACGACTCCTGCAACCATGTCGTTGCGGCGTTCGAAGAAATACTGGTCGTGCGGTGACTGGGCCGCACAATAGGTCACGATGACGGCAGCCTGGCCCGACCGCCCGGCCCGGCCCGCCCGTTGGGCGTAGTTGGCAGGAGTCGGCGGGACGTTTCGCAGATAGACGGCGTTCAGCGCGGAAATGTCGACGCCAAGCTCCATCGTCGGCGAACAGAAGAGGGATGGCAGGAACTGGTCCGATTCACCAGCCGCTTTAATCTCCGCTATGTTCTCCTTGAGCTTCGCCCGATCGTCGGACTCGAAACGAAAGCGCCATTCGCGCCATTCACGCTGCTTCTGCGAAACCTGGGCCGTGTGCTCGCGACCCTCGAGTCCCCAGTAGGTGCTTTTGCCCCGCTTCAGGTCGGTGGCGATGGCATTGTAGAGGTCATGGAAGTAACGATTCCCTTGAGCCATCCCACTGCGGACCGCTTCTCCCGGAATGAGACGGACCGCTGACGGCGAGAGGCGCCAGCCGTGAAGATCGGCCTCGATTTCGACGAGGGACACCAGCCCTTCTTGGCCTAGGAGTTCCATCAGGCCGGTCATGACGGCAACGTAATCGGCCCTGTTGAGCTTCGTGCCGATGATACTCTTGCGATTAATCAGACGGCCGATGCGGGAGTTGTGGCCGGCACGGATGATGGTCTGCTCTTCCCGCAGACCCACGCGATCCTTGCCAGGGGCCTGCAGGAGCAGCGTCGTGCGGCTTCTGGGCGTCTCCTTTTGATCGATCGCCCAGGGGGCCCGGAGAAGGCCCCGGGACTTCTGGGCGACCGTATCGAGCACCGTCAGATCGAGCGCTTCAGTGCTCACGGCGAGGCCCTCGAGCATAGCGCCGAGGATCTTCCTGAGCACGTCCTTCCGCGCTACGGCATCCAGAGCGCCGAGCTCGGGCAGGACTGCCGCCAGTCTCTCCCTATCTTCGGCAATCTCACCAAGGCCGATGAATTCGACGTCAATGAGCTTGAGCACCGACAGGCTCGGGTTCGTATAGCGCCAGCCGCGCCGCAGGTCTGTCCAAACACGATGCGCGAGGACCTTCGCTAGAGTGCGTTGTGCATCTTCGCGGATGACGGCTCCTGCATCGGGGTCCAGCATCCAGTGGATCCGAGCGTCCTTGTTCGAAGCGGTGAACCCGAGAGCCCTCACCACATGCAGGCCGAACTCGTCCTCGGTCATGCCGTCATCGCCTGCGTCGAGAATCGCGCGGAGGATGGCGCCGCGAAGCAGGCTGACGAAGAGAAAGTCATTGAAGTGGCCCGCCTGCAGCGCTGCATCCTGGCGGTTGTCGGTAAAGCCAAGGAGCTTGCGTTTGTCCGCGGGAACGCCGCTGTCGTCCCCGTTCATCCATTCGAGCGCCGTGGAGACCAACAGGGTGGTGGCGGAGCTTCGACCCTCACCTGACAGACCGGCCAGCTTGCTTCGCTCCCGCGTACTGGGATGAGGTTGATCGAGGCAGCAGGGACAGAAACGAAACTTTCCCGGGATGAACCAGAAGCTGGAACCCGATGTAGCTTGACGCCCATCCGGGCCCACGGTGACTTCCTGCGGGAGGAGGCCCTTCCGATTCGAGCGGATCCGCTCAACGCCGTTGCGCTCCTCCTGCCAATCTTCCGGATAGCTCTCCACTTCGCCGGTGAAGCGGTAATCAGGGTCATCGTCTCCGGTCGGCGTCAGATAGCCTGCGACGTCACCCTCTTGGTCTTCGAAGGGCGTGTCGTCGATGTTGCGCGGCAGAAACCGCACGCCCTCGGCATCCTCTGTCCTGGTGACCACGTGGACTTCGTGACCGCATTCCCGGCAAAACCGGGTAGGATACAGACGGTTGCCCGGTGCGTCGGGGTCCTCCAGTTGGCCTTCGAACAGGACCCTACGGGGACGTTCGGTCAAGGTCGTGAAAATCTCGCCCACGCCAGAGATGAACCTGTGCAACTTGAAAGCAAGAAAGGCGGTTGTCCCCGATCCGCCCCGTTCGGTCTCGGGCAGACTAACGCGCGTCAGAAACCGCTCGAGGCTGTTCCGGCAGATTTCCGCATCAACGCCGCTGTCTCTTGAGAGCAGCTCGATCGCCTTCTCGAAAGGGACGGGCTTCTTGCGCCTTAACTCCTGACCGTCCTCAAGGCCGATCGCGAGCTCTACCCAGACTGCCAAGGGATGTCGGCGCAGGATGTCATCCGCTAGGCTTTCGGGGAGGTCGTTAGTCAGGACCTTCGCGAGCTTCGATCGGACGTCTTCGAGTTTAAGCAGGTCGTCCGTCGCGCGCTGCAGCGATTCGCCGATGACCGCCTCTGGACCAATGGTGGTTCCAAACAGCCGCGATGCGACGTCGGCGACGGCTGTCGCCCGGCCGTCGTCGGATCCTTCGCTCGCCATGGTAGCGGAAGTCCCGATACAGATCGGTGCCTTTTCCGGAGCGCATCGGTTGCGGAGACGTCGGACAAGGATCGCTACGTCTGCACCCTGCCGACCGCGGTAAGTGTGCAGCTCATCGAGGACGATAAACTCAAGGCCGTTGGCATTGTCGATGACCTGCGTATCGAGGTCGTCCTGGCGCGTCAGCAAAAGCTCCGCCATCATGAAATTTGTTAGCAGGATATCGGGTGGATTTTCGGCAATGTGTCGCCGCTCTTCCTGACTTTCCTGGCCGGTGTAGCGCCGCACGACCGGCTTTAGCGCTTCCGGCAGCCCCGATTGCGAGATGAACTTCTCGATTTCTTTGATCTGGCTGTTGGCCAGCGCGTTCATCGGATAGACAATGATCGCCGTTGTCTTGCGCGGCCGCCCGCTCTTTCGTGCCCTCACGATGGCATCGACGACCGGCACGAAGAAGCACAGTGACTTCCCCGATCCCGTTCCGGTCGTCACTACATAACTCTGGCCTGCGCGTGCCTTGGCGATGGACTGCGCCTGGTGCCGGTGGAGTCTGAGGGGGCTGGAACCAAACCGGAAAATCTTGCTGGTCGCATCATCGAGATCGCCGGAAGCGACCAGTTCATCGACAGTCGGTCCAGAGAGGAACTGCGGGTTCAGCGACAGGAGAGCATCCGGCCAGAACCGCCCTGCGTCATACTGCCGTTCGACCTCACGCCTGAGATCGTCGGCACGGATAGAGGTAAAGGACCGCGAGAAACGGGCATAGGAACCGATCAGATGATGGTCAAAATCAAAGGCTTTCATTCACGCCCCCCGCTTCTTCCTGACCGCAAACGCACAGCTCAGACTTGTTCTTAGCTTAGCATTACAATCTGCTGATCCTGTGGGCAATGCGCAGCGGGATTTGGTCTCCTGATCTGCCCCACCACCGCGTGAACCTGCCGGCTGACACCAGCGGCTAGCGAGGAGCATTTGACCGCATTCCGGCGGGGAGCATTGCGGTGACAGATTACAGCAGATGCTCTCGCCGCGAAGCATCTCGAACGTGTGCCGACCGACACCACAGTCTGACTATCACCGTCAGCCCAACCAGAAGGTGACAGGATGCTGGCATCATGCGAGGTATGAAAGGGCCGTCGTCCTCATTATGCGTATTAACGATTTCGGGATAAAGTGATCAACCATGCCTTCTGGTTCCCGTTCAGTCTGCACACAGTCGAGGGATGGTCGCGTCTCAAGACATCCTGATCAGCCATGAGATGGTACGGACGGTGATGACCGGGGTTGAACCCCGGAAGCACTGACTGCAAAGGGTATGTCCAGCCTGAAATCATTCACCAAAGGCAAGAGACCAAAACGCTCCCTCCCCTTCTGGGCCGTCCTTACAGCGACTACTGGCGGGCTATGTTCGGCAATCGATTGGGTCTCCCAAGGAGCACGAGCTCGATCATATCTGGAATCGTCCATCGTATTCCCTTCAGCTAATGCGCCTGCGCCGCATCGCGAGCAATTCGACCTCCAGGTTTAGCTTCCCAGTTTTGACCATCCGCACCAGCGCCCGGAAATACCCGCCCGGATTCTTGATGCGCGAACTGCCGCTTGAAACGTCGTCTTCGTAAAGCTGGAGAACGTAGAGAACTGCAACAGCCGCACCGACCGGGCCAATGTCCGCGACAGCCTCGTTCCAGGCACTCTCATGTGCCCCGAGAGACGCCCTCAAGTACCGCCCTGCCCCGACGATGTCGGCGATGTCGCGGATCGGTCTCCCATAGTCATTGACCGTTGGACAGGCCTCAACGATCAAAGCTGGTGATAGGTGCTCGGCCGGTCGTTCGTTTGGCAGAACCGCCTCAGCTTTCTTCGGAAAGCCCTTTGTACAAGACTCACTGGGAGATCCGTTGTTTGTTTCTTTGTGAATGACTCTGAGTCCGCCATTGCCGGTCTGATAGAAGATTTCTTCAACGGCATTCTTCAGATCCTGCCAATCCTGTAACAGCCCTGCAGGCAATTCTGACGCCGACCGGGCTGGCGTGCGGCTTAGGAGTTCGTTGTAGCGGCATTCAAGCTCAGAGCGGTCCGCATCAGGGAAATGCTGCGCAAGAGCGCTAATAGCCCCCTCCGTGGCTCTACGGGCCACAGTAATCTCGTCGTAGGCCCGCTTGCGGATCTCGCGCATCACCTTCTGTTCAGCAATCATGGCGGTCCACTCCCCTCGCCTCGCATAGATGGGCGTGAGGTCAAAACCGTATGCGTCGATGATGGTGCCGGCGAGATCGCGGATCGCAAACCGCTTCCCGTTCGGTGAATCCTTCGCCACGATCAACTTGAGGTCCGTGAGCTGTGCCAGAATGCGCCGGATCGAGCGCTCGTTGAGCCCTGTGCGGCTCGCCAGGTGGTCGTTGGACGGCCAAACGAGCAGCTTCTCCCACTCTTGCTCGCCCCAGCAGGCGACGAGTTCAGACAGCACCAGGCGCTGCGCAGGACGTAAGCCCAACGCCTTCTCCGCGTCCCGGGCCGCAGCCGAGAGTTCTTTGCGCGTAACGGTACGGCCCGCCTCTACGGCAAGCTTCTTCGCGGCCAACGCGGCATGAACCAGCCGCCGGCCTCCTGTCGATGCAATCTGCACCCTACCCTCCTCTTTGAGGGCAAAGCGGGATCGTTCACCAGAACCGGTGTTTTTCTTGACAGCCGATTCGCTGGGATGGCATAAAGGAGGTGCGAACTACTTTATCTGCCATCACCAGTGGCGATGAGATCCAAAGGCCCTTGGAGTTACCAGCTCCTTGGGCCTTTTGCTTTGCCGCAATTACATCACTTGGTCTCCTCCTGCCGTGCCGTGGCATAGGCCTCCGCAAGGCTTGGAAGTTGCTCGATCAGGTACGCCGCGAAGTCCGCGCCGAAGTCCTGGTCGACACTGATCTTCAGATCGCGGCCGGTCTGGCTGACCTTGGCGACCTTCTGACCAGAAGCGGTTGAAATCGTCTGGGGCTTCCCGCGTTGGGAGCTCCCAACTGACGGCTTTTTGGACGCTGCCGAGAACACCCGCGAGAACCGGCCATCGCTGTCGAGGGTGGCGAACGACGGCTCGGTGAGCGCTGCTTCCGCCGCCTTCTTGGCATGGGGCGCCTCCAACGCCTCCGAGAGCGCAATCCAGCGCGCCCTGCCCGCCTTCGGGGCCGGACCGATCGCCGACGCGATGGTGAACGGGATCGCCTTGGCGACCGCGATGTACCGGCTTAGGTCCGCCTTGTCGGTGGACAGAGCCCGCATGATGATGGCGCGGTCGAAGTTCAGCTTCTCCAGGTGATGGGCGAAGTAAGCTTTCTCGATGAACGAGAGATCACGCCGATCCAGGTTCTCCTTGCCCTGGGCCACGACCAGCTCATGGTCGGAGAGCTCGCGAACAACCGCTCTCACCTTCATTCCAAGCCGCGCTGCCGCCCGGACACGGCGATGGCCGTAGGCGATCTGGTAGCGGCCCTTGTTGTCGGGATGAGGCCGCACCAGGATCGGCACCTGTTGGCCGCTCTCGCGCATGCTCTCGACCAGGGCGTCGATAGACCGATCGGTGCTGTCGTCGAGACGATCCGACACGAACGAGCTGTCGATAAGGGCGGTGTCCAGCTCCACTACGGCCGAGCCGGATTCCACCTGGTCGCGGATCTCCGTGAGCTGCTGCAGCGCCCCGCCCATGGCGGCAATCGCACCGGATCGGACACGCGGCGGCGCCGGGGTGCTGGGAACGGAGTTGGGAGCTCCCAACTTTTCAGGAGCTTTGGGTGTCGCCGAGAAGATGGCGTCCATTGCACTTTTGCGGCTCATGCTGCACGTCCCCACGCCTTACGGACCATCGTTTCGATCTCTCCGTTGACCGCATCCAGCGCCTCGATGGCGCGGTCATAGGTCTGACGGTTCATGGATTCTCGGCCGACCTCATAGAGGGTCTGCTTGGTGAGCCCCGCGTCCGAGACCGCCGACGACTTCACCATCGGGCTCGTGAGAACCGCATCGCCGAAGAGATTGCGCAGCAGCGCAGTGATGCGGGTCTGCGGCCCGTCCTGCGGCTCATACCGCGTGACCAGATAGCGAAGCGCGTCGTAGCGGATCTGACCACCGGCTCCGCGCACGACCTCCAGTAGATCGTCGGTCATGGCGAGGAACTGGGACATCGAGGCCACGTCGAGCATCTGCGGATGCACGGTGATCAGAAGCGAGGTGGCCGCGCACAGTGCCGAGAGCGTCAGGAATCCGAGCTGCGGCGGGCAGTCGATCACCACCACGTCGTAGTTGTCGGCAACGCTGTCGAGCGCCTGGGCGACACGCTCGAAGAACATCGAATCGCGCTGCCGCGAGGTGAGGGCCTTCGGCGTCTCGTGCTCGAATTCCATCAGCTCCAAATTGCCCGGCACGATGTCGAGGCCGGTGAAGTAGGTGGGCCTGATGATCTCAGAGAGCGGGCGCTTGTCCTCGCTGTAGCGGATCGCGCCATAGATGGTTTCGCCCGGACCGACGTCGATCTCGGGCTGGACGCCATGCAGGGCCGACAGAGACGCCTGCGGGTCGAGGTCGATGGCCAGGACGCGATAGCCCTTGAGCACCAGGTACTGCGCCAAGTGCGCGGAGGTCGTGGTCTTGCCCGATCCGCCCTTGAAATTGACGACGGAGATCACCTGAAGGTGCTCGTTGCCCTGGCGGCGCGGCGAAAACCGCCTGCCTGATTTCGTGGTCTCGTCGAAGTACTCGCGCAGCGCGTGGATGTCGGCGAGCGAATAGGAGCGCCGACCGTACTGCGTCACCTCTGGCTGCGGGCCATGACCGTCGATGGAGAGCTGGCGCAGCCGGCTGTCCGAAATCCCGAGGAGCTTTGCGGCCTCACCGGAGGAAAACCGGCGTAGAACCTTCTCGGCGCTTGGGGGATAGAAGGCTGCAGCCATCGCTTGCAGCTGCGAGCGCAGGATCGCAGCGTGCTCGCCGATGGCGGAGCCCGTTTCGGGAGACGGCAGGGCAGCGTCTATCGTTGCAGCTTGCTGTTTCACGGCGGTCCTCTCGTTTACGGCAAATCGACAGATACACATCTATTACCGTAAAGGTTAATGGTTTCTTCGATTCGTCCGAAGAGTCGAGTCTGTTGGGAGCTCCCAACCGGATTCAGCTGTTGAGAACTTCGACCTATCAACGGCATGAATTGGTGGCCGTGAGACCGATTCCTTCTTTGAAATGGATCAGATTTCGCGCCTGCGCGACATTCGGCGCATGCTCCACAGCACCATCTAGTATCTGGCTCTCCACCGCTTTGATCCCGCCATGAATATGGCTCGGCACTACGTTCTATAGATTGAGGAGAGCTTGTTTGAGAATGTCGCCTTGATGGATCGTGTCCCGCAGCGTGGTGTAAGAGCGCCAGTCCTCGGCTGAGCCGGAATGGTCAGGCGGTCACGGCTGACAGCCTGCGAACAGGATCATCGCTCAGAGCGCTCAGACTTTCCAGCGAC
>Ga0180217_1000561_pt1 | contig 57042 bp, 52 predicted proteins | sample eDN3rd37CBELigOP_FD_128521 | JGI IMG/M metagenome (GOLD analysis project Ga0180217, IMG submission 128521) | Enriched Organic Plus compost microbial communities from Emeryville, California, USA - eDNA 3rd pass 37_C BE-Lig OP (version 2) (version 2) ...
AGAAACTTTGAGAATTACCGCTTGAGAGTCTTGGCTCTGTGCGGTTGGAACGGCGTCATCAACAGAGTGTGATGAATGCTGCATCCCCCGTTTATGGTGTAGAGCCGCGTATATCCATCGATTGTGGTGTAGAGCCTAGAACCGGGGAGTATTTGGAGGCGCAAGCCGGAATCGAACCGACGTTGACGGATTTGCAATCCGCTGCATAACCACTCTGCCATTGCGCCGTAGAAACTATAAGGGGAAGCGATTGCGCTTCCCCTTGAAATTTGGAGCGGGAAACGAGTCTCGAACTCGCGACCTCAACCTTGGCAAGGTTGCGCTCTACCAACTGAGCTATTCCCGCAAAGAGCATCGCAGCGGATGCAAATTTTACATCATTTTTCAGTTCTTTGTTTGGAACTGTTCGCTAAAAACGAGTAACATCAGCAGCGAAGAACACTACTTTAACATAGAATTTTTGTTGATGTCCAATCCTACTCTCTTTCAACCAGCGTTGTCTCAAATAAGCAACACGCTTGCATTGCCGTGCGTTGCATCACATGCAGTGACTTTAACAAGTCTGGATCAGTTGCCCACTGTGTCCAGTTTCAAGGAAGATTTCGGGAAAGTCAATTTGATTGGCGGTGGCAGCAATTTGATACTGCCAGAAAAGCTAGATGGGTTGACTGTTTTGGTCAGAAACAAAGGGATCAATTATCTTGGTGAGAAACAGGGGTGCCATATCGTTGAGGTCGCGGCTGGAGAGGTATGGCATGACTGGATTGCCTATGCCTTGAGGCATGGGTGGTATGGGCTTGAGAATTTGGCGCTCATTCCTGGCACTGTAGGTGCAGCCCCCGTTCAGAACATCGGCGCCTATGGTGTCGAGTTGGCACAACTGTTTGACTCCGTGAAGGTATGGGACTTCAGGAAGAATGCGCTTCAGATACTGACCAAGCAGGAGTGCAGTTTTTCCTACAGGCATAGCATTTTCAAGCAGGATGAAGGGATTGACCTCCTGATTGTCTCGGTTACTTTCCGTCTTCCTGTGAAGTGGACTGCTGTGCTGGACTATCCTGACTTGCACGATTTACGTGAGAGCATCGTGACTCCTCAGGCCGTATTTGAAAAAGTGGTATCAGTCCGCCGAAGAAAGTTGCCTGACCCAGAGGTGACGCCCAATGTAGGGAGTTTCTTTAAAAACCCTGTTGTAAACCAAGAGCGGTACCAAAAATTAAAAAGGGATTTTCCTGCACTCATTGCCTATCCGCAGACAGATGGCAAGTTCAAACTGGCAGCGGGGTGGCTTATTGACTTTTTGGGATGGAAGGGCCGGCAGGTTGGACCAGTCAAGATCCATGACCGACAGGCGCTGGTATTGACCAATGCCGGGGGCGCATCAGCTGCAGATGTTTTGATGGTGGCTGGGGAAATACAGCGGGATGTTGCCCAGCAGTTTGGCGTGGAACTACATATCGAACCAGCCTGCTGGGCTAAGTAGGTTATATCAGAGGCCTAGGACTGCTTGCATGTCGAACAGTCCTTGTTCCTTGTCAGCAAGGAATCTGGCAGCGCGCAGGCTGCCCTGAGCGTAAGTTGCTCTGCTGCTGGAGCGGTGGGTGATTTCGATTCGTTCACCAACGCCACAGAAGTAGACTGTGTGATCGCCAACGATGTCTCCACCGCGAACCACTGAGAAACCAATCGAACCATCTTCCCTTGCACCGGTGTGACCTTTGCGGGTCCAGGTTGCAATGTCATCAAGCGATTTACCCCATGCCTGTGCGATGACTTCGCCCATTTTCAGTGCGGTGCCGGAGGGTGCGTCAACTTTATGTTTGTGGTGTGCTTCAAACACTTCGACGTCGTAACCGGAATTGAGGATCTTTGCAGCTACCTCAAGCAGTTTCAGTGTAGCGTTCACTCCAACGCTCATGTTCGGTGCAAACACAATCGCAATTGACTCACTGGCTTTTTCAATAGCCAATTTGCCAGAAGCATCAAATCCAGTTGTTCCAATGACGAGTTTGACGCCATGCTTGGTGCAGGCTTGCAGGTGCGCGAGGGTACCTTCCGGTCTGGTGAAATCAATAAGGCAGTCTGCCTTGGCGAGTTCATCAAGGTCAGCAGTGATGGTTACACCTGTCTTGATTCCCAAGAATGCACCCGCATCCTGTCCGATGGCAGTGCTCGTTGCATGGTCTAAGGCGACAGTCAATTGAAATTCATCTGGTTTTGCGAGCGCAGCCTCAATAAGCATGCGCCCCATTCTTCCGTTTGCACCGGCAATGGCAAGTTTCATTTTTCTTTATTCCTTGACGAAAAGGTCAAAGTCTTCTGTTAGTTCAGTTCAATAGGAGCAGCTGTCGGGTCATTGATCTCATCGTATGGATCCGTGCTCGGGAGGATCTGGTTATCAAGCGATACGCTGACTCCTGGTGCCACATTGATTGAGTCTGATGATCCTTGCCGTTCCTTGATAAGATCGATCTCTGCTTGCTCCTTCTGGGTAAGCTGAACCTCTTCTTTTGCAATTTGGAACGGCTCTACTGTTGGTTGGGTGTCGCCTTCCCATTTGACCAGGAAGTCACCATCGAAAAAGACTGAGAAATTGCGCAATTCCGCTTGTCCGTTGGGGGAGACAAAGTAGTAGGGATAGTCCCACCGATTGGCATGCAGTACATTAGTCAGCGTTGGAGAGCCGAGGGCGAAACGGACCTGTTCGCGTGTCATGCCTTGATAGAGCAGTCCGACTTGCTGCTGGGTTACCCAGTTTCCTTGTTGCACAGGTACTCGGTACGGAAATCCCCAGTGGTTTCCTGAGCAACCAGAGAGTAGAACTGTCGCGGCCAACGAGAACCCGATGGCGTACTTGATCTTATGAATTTGCCGGGATGACAGCACGGGCAACCTCTATTTGTACAATAGCCTAAAGTCGCTATCATAGGGCAAAAGGCCGCTAGACTAAATGTAGGAGATCCCACGTGGACCAAGATAATGATCAGGGCGACCTGAAAACGGTTGGTTTGAAAGCAACATTTCCGCGTCTGAAAATCCTTGATGTATTCAGGAAGTCTGAACAGCGGCACCTGAGTGCGGAGGATGTTTACAGACTTTTGCTTTCCGAAAACGTCGAAATCGGCCTCGCAACCGTATATCGGGTGTTAACCCAGTTTGAACAGGCAGGACTCTTGACGAGAAGTCAGTTTGATGGCGTCAAGGCCATTTTTGAACTCAACGACGGTGATCATCATGATCACTTGATCTGCACCCATTGCGGAAAGGTTGAAGAGTTTTCTGACGACAAGATCGAGGCACTACAGCATAAGATTGCTGATGATCATGGCTTTGTTCTGGAGAGCCATGCAATGGTTCTCTATGGGAAGTGCGGGCAGTGCAGCGGTGATTCCAGAAAATCCTGAGGCTTGCTCAGGATTGGTCGTCAGGGGCTGACAGCATTTCCCTAGCATGTTCACGGGTGGTGGCAGTGATGTTGGCACCACCCAGAAGCCTGGCAATGGCATCGACCCGGTTATCTAGATCATTGAGCATGCTGGCTTCAGAAAACACTCCTGCGTTGTCTTTTTTCTTCTCAACAAGGCAATGATGGTGACCGTAGCTGGCCACCTGCGCGAGGTGTGTTACACACAACACTTGCAGGGATTGACCCAATTGGCGCAGTAATGCGCCGATTTTTTCTGCAACAGCACCGCTGACTCCTGTATCGACTTCGTCAAATATCAGGGTGGGAACACGAGCTGCCTGGCTGGCCTGAACCGAGAGAGCAAGGCTTATGCGGGATAATTCGCCACCCGATGCAACTTTTGACAATGGAGCCAGTTCCGCGCCATCATGGCTTGCTACCATGAAAGAAATCTTGTCCGATCCGTATGGGCCTGGTTGGGATTCGTCAACCTGAATGACAAACCTTCCGTCTGGCATACCCAATTGCTGAATCAGTTTTGTCACAGCTTTGTCCAGCTTGGCGGCAGCTTGAACCCTCTTGGTGTGAAGTTCACTGGCGACTTGCCTGTAGAGGTTTTCATGGGCAGCTATTTTTGCCTTGATGGATTCGATATCAAGGGAGTCAGTCAGAAGGTTGAGTTCTGACTGCAGTTGTTCGTGCACATTGGAGAGGTCTTCAGGTTCGCAGCGGAACCTGCGTGCAGCATCAAAAAGTGCACGCATTCTTGACTCAACTTCAACCAGCCTTTCAGGATCCAGATCAACGCTGTCAAGGTAACGCGCAAGGTCTGAGCGAGCTTCCTTGATAGCAATGCTGGCAGATTCAAGTGACTCAAGGATGTCACTTAGCCGGTTATCGTGCTTTTGCAAGCCAGATAGGCCAGTCAATGCTCTGTCGACCATCCTTTGGGCACCGCTTTCGTCGTCGTCCAACGCACGGAGTGCAAGCTCGGCACCTTCAAGTAAAGCCTGTCCGTTCGATAACCTTGAGTGCTCTTCACTGATACTGGACCACTCTCCTGGTTTTGGATCCAGTTTGTCCAGCTGCTCAATTTGCCACCCGAGTTCATCCTGCTTGCTGCGGATTTCCGCTTGTTTGGTCAGCGCATTTTGAAGCTGCTGTTCTGCCTGTTGCCAGTGTTGCCAATGCTGTATGACAGATTCTCTCAGTTCCATGATGCCAGCAAAATCATCAAGAAAATCACGTTGGCTTTCAGGCTTTACAAGGCTTTGGTGAGCATGTTGGCCATGGATGTCAACAAGCAACTCACCCAGAGTCCGCAACTGAGTCAGAGTGCAGGCGGCGCCGTTGATATACGCGCGTCCCTTGCCTTGGGAATCGATTGCCCTGCGCAGGATCAAGACATCATCGTCGGTCTCAAGGTCGTTCTCGGCAAGCCAGTTTCTGGTTGCCTCGGTAGAGTCGAAGACTGCGGTAATAAGAGCACGATTAGCACCGGGTCTGACAACCGATGAGTTGACACGGTCTCCCAGAACAAGGCCCAGTGCATCTACAAGAATGGACTTGCCGGCGCCAGTTTCACCGGTAAACACTGTCAACCCTTGATCAAGCTGCAGGGTGAGATCGCGAACAATGACAAAATCTTGTATCGATAGCTCGCGTAGCACTTGGTCATTCTCCGTTAAGTCCCGTTGCAGGTAGCCGGTTCCAATCCAGTTTTCTTCTTAGCGTGGAAAAGAAACTATACCCTTGAGGATGCAGGAAGCTGATAGTGTTATGTGCTCTACGAATCCTGATCTGGTCTCCAGGTTGAACATCTGACCAGGTTTGCATGTCAAAGTGAACACTGGCACCTGCCTCTATGCGGCTCATCGAGATTACGGTCAGCGTTAGCTGACTTGAGTCTGGTAGAACGATTGGTCGGTTGGACAGGGTCTGGGGAGCAACCGGTACCAGGAGTATTGCCTGTATGGCCGGGTGCAGAATTGGCCCCATGGCTGAGAGCGCATAGGCTGTTGAGCCTGTTGGCGTTGCCGCTATCAGCCCATCGGCACGGACAGTAAACATGAATTGTCCGTCAATGTCGGCCCTGACTTCAATCATGCCACCCCTTCCGGCTCGGTTGAGTACCACATCGTTCAATGCTGTGGCACTATAGAGACAGGAACCGTTTCGAACCACTTCGCCTTCGAGCAGTATGCGGTTTTCGATTTCGAAGTTGCCATTGAGCAGGTCCTGGATGGCGGTACTGACGTCCTGCAGAGGAATGTCAGTGATGAAGCCCAGCCTTCCGTGGTTGATGCCTGCGACCGGAATACCATAAGGCGCCAGATTGCGCGCAGCACCTAGCATGGTGCCATCGCCTCCCATGACGATGGCAAGTTGGGCTTGCTGACCAATCTGTTCGTAACTGGCGACGGAGAATTCTGTCAGGCCGGTATGCCGAGCAGTTTCTGCCTCAATGAGCACGTTTCGGTCGGCAGCAACAAGAAGGCGTGCCAAGGACTGCAGATGTTCTGCAAGCTTTGAGTCTTGGTAGCGCCCGATTAGCGCGATGGTCGAAAAGTGCATGTGGTTCTTGATAAGACGGTGGTTTATTCTGATGATTATAGGGTTGGACAGTACAATCTAGCGCATCATGGATGATCGAGCACGCGCCCTTCTGAAGGCACTGATAGAAAAATACATCACCGACGGTCAGCCGGTGGGGTCTCGTGCGCTCTCAAAAGTCTTTGATCTGTCGCCGGCAACAATCCGTAATGTGATGGCTGACCTTGAGGATGCGGGAATGATACAGAGTCCGCATACCTCGGCAGGTCGTATACCGACCCCGAAAGGGTACCGGTTTTTTGTGGATAGCATTCTGGCGGCGCAGCATTTTGACTTGTTGCCGGCAGAGGATCTGAAATCCATGCTGCCTACGGCAGATCCAAGCAAGGCTGTCACTGCTGCTGCGTCGTTGCTGTCGAGCATGACGCAGTTTGCAGGTGTTGTCTTGGCACCGCGCCGTTCGCAGGTTTTTCAGCATATTGAGTTTATCAGGCTGTCCGAGAGGCGGATTCTGTTGATCATTGTGACGCCTGAGGGTGATGTCCAGAACAGGATCTTGCTGATGTCACGGGATTATTCAGCGGCTGAACTGACCGAGGCGACGAATTTTTTCAATCAGCATTTCAGTGGGATGGAATTTGCACAGGTCCGGGAGTCCCTGGCTGGTGAGTTGCAGAGGTTGCGGGAAGATCTTTCCCGCCTGATGCAGGCTGCTGTTGAGGCGAGTTCTGAAGAGCAGGACCAGGCCGAGGCTGTGGTCATATCCGGTGAAAGGCGGTTGTTGGACATCGCTGATTTGTCATCAGACCTGGAGAGACTACGGCGGACTTTCTCGTTGTTTGAGCAGAAGACAGAACTGCTTCGTCTCTTGGATGCTAGCTCAAGAGCCCAAGGGGTGCAGATCTACATCGGCGGGGAGTCCAGGTTGGTTCCAATGGAAGACCTGTCGATTGTGACGGCACCATACGGTGTTAATGGCAAGGTCGTTGGAACACTGGGTGTGATCGGGCCGACTCGTATGGCGTATGAAAGGGTAATTCCAATTGTAGACATCACATCCAAGTTACTGTCGAATGCCTTGAGCCAGCATGCAATTGAAAGATAGGTGGCTGATGAGGTGCACCAGTCTTTACAAAAGTGATTTGGGTTTGACCCAGTGCGCGATAAGCTCCGTCCTTTGGCCGGGGAAGGTGTCAAACTTTGAGGGAATGCTCAGTGAAAGAAAAGAGAAATGCAGGTAAGCCAGTTGCTGGAGCCTGCCCCGAAGGAGCAAATCTTGACTGACTACCTCAAAGATGCGAGTCATGCAGGCTATGGCGTTGCAGACAACGAAGGCTGTAAGGTCGGGGTTCTCATGGTTAACCTGGGAACTCCGGATGAGCCAACTGCGCCAGCAATACGCAGGTATTTGCGTCAGTTTCTGTCTGATCCCAGGGTGATCGAGATTCCTAAGTTGGTGTGGTGGCCCATCCTCAACGGCCCGATCCTGACGTTCAGGCCCAGTAAGCTGGTACAGAAATATTCTGGAATATGGTTGACGGAAGGATCACCTTTGCTGGTGTACAGTGAACGTCAGGCCAGCGGGGTGTCCAGCATCCTGAAAGCACGGGGAAATAAGATTCGCGTCGAAGTCGCGATGAGATATGGAAATCCGAGCATTGAGCTCGGATTGAACAAGTTGCTTTCTCAAGGCTGTGAACACATCCTGACTGTGGCACTTTATCCCCAGTATGCGGCCAGCACGACAGCGACGGTTGTGGATGAGGTTGCTCGTCAGGCAAGCAGGCTTCGTAACCAGCCTGAGATGAGGTTCGTCAAGCGGTTCCATGTCTTTGAGCCTTATATCCGGGCTTTGGCTGGAAAAATTGAAAACCACTGGAAAACAGCAGGACGAGCCGAACGACTGGTACTGAGTTTTCACGGGATCCCCAAAAGAACCGTTGATCTGGGTGACCCGTACCCTTTTGATTGCCATGAAACCGCTGAAGCCCTAGCTCAACACTTAGGTCTGTCCAAGTCGGAATATGTGGTCACGTTCCAGAGCAGATTTGGGCGAGCAGAATGGCTACAGCCCTATACAGAACCGACTTTGATAGAGTTGGCCAAGTCCGGTGTTTCCAGTGTCGATGTTATTTGCCCGGGTTTCCTGGCGGATTGTCTGGAAACTTTGGAAGAGATAAGTGTTGAATGCAGGGATGCCTTCATTGAGGCTGGTGGCAAGACCTTTCGCTATATTTCCTGTCTTAACGATGATCCGCAATGGATAGAGGGACTGGCTGACTTGATTTTGCAACATACTCAAGGCTGGCCACTCGGTCGTTGCGAATAGGTTGTCCTGTGATGTTTTGGTATCGGAACCCTCCTGCGCAGTTGCGTCCACGTAAAACCTGAGTGGGGCAAGGTGGGGAACACAGTTCAGGTGCTACTCTTTTGTCTCGGTGCAGGAACTGAAAAGCATTAAAAACTGCACGTCACTTCTTGAAATATTCAGAATAATCCCCATATGTAGGGCAATAGTTTGTTTTTATTGGAGAATGCTGCATGACATCTAATCCTGAAGCCAATCGGCCTTCTGACTCGACTGAGGAGTCTTTGCCGCGAGGAGAAGGACTTGATCAATCTGCTGGCGAACAGGGGCAGGTAGAGCCAGGGCAAGGTGAAATTGAAAAACTGGCAGCAGAGATCGAGAAGCTCAAGGCGGAGCTTGCTGAAAAACATGAAATGGTCTTGCGTGCCCATGCCGACGCGGAAAACATTCGCCGCAGGGCACAAGAAGATATCAGCAAAGCACGTAAATATGCGCTTGAATCTTTTGCTGAGAGCCTGGTTCCTGTCAAGGACAGTCTTGAGGCAGCGTTGGCAGTTGAGAAGCAGACTCTGGAAACCATGCGCGAGGGTGTCGAAACAACCCTCAAGCAGTTGGTAGCAGCTTTCGAACGCAATCACCTGAAAGAGATTGTCCCTGCCGCAGGTGAAAAGTTTGATCCGCACCAGCACCAGGCGATCGCAACGATACCTTCAGAACATCCATCAAATACGGTGGTGGCGGTGCTGCAGAAGGGGTATCTGATTACCGACAGGGTACTTAGGCCAGCTTTGGTCACCGTATCCAGTGGTGCTCCTGCAGGAAAAACGGAGTAACTGTCAGGATTGTGGGCGGATAGCAAGTTGTTGCTACTTGAAATGGCTGCCTTCTGCCCCCATGTACAAGACAACGAAAATTTGATGCGCAAATTTCACGCATAGGGAAAAGCAAAGAATGAGCAAGATTATTGGAATTGACCTGGGAACGACAAACAGCTGCGTGGCAATTGTTGAAGGCGGCCAGGTAAAGATCATTGAAAACTCAGAGGGTGCACGTACAACACCATCCATCGTCGCTTACATGGAAGATGGAGAAATCTTGGTTGGTGCTCCAGCCAAGCGTCAGGCTGTGACCAACCCCAAGAACACATTGTTCGCTGTCAAGCGCCTGATTGGACGTCGTTTCAATGAAAAGGCTGTCCAGAAGGATATCGACCTGATGCCTTACAAGATTGTTTCGGCTGACAATGGTGATGCATGGGTCGAAGTGCAAGGCAAGAAAATGGCACCGGCACAGGTTTCGGCTGAGGTGCTGCGCAAGATGAAAAAAACAGCCGAGGATTACCTTGGTGAACCAGTGACCGAGGCCGTGATTACTGTTCCGGCTTACTTTAATGACAGCCAGCGTCAGGCAACGAAAGATGCTGGACGTATCGCTGGCCTTGAGGTCAAGCGGATCATCAACGAGCCGACTGCTGCTGCCTTGGCCTTTGGCCTTGACAAAACTGGCAAGGGTGACCGCAAAGTTGCTGTTTATGACTTGGGTGGCGGTACTTTTGACGTTTCAATCATTGAGATTGCTGATGTCGATGGTGAGAAACAGTTCGAGGTGCTAGCAACCAACGGCGATACATTCTTGGGTGGTGAAGACTTCGATCAACGGATCATTGACTATGTCATTACCGAGTTCAAGAAAGAACAAGGTGTTGACTTGTCCAAGGACGTCTTGGCTTTGCAACGCCTGAAAGAGGCTGCCGAGAAAGCCAAGATCGAGTTGTCGGCTGGTCAGCAAACTGAACTGAACCTGCCGTACATCACGGCCGATGCTTCAGGTCCTAAGCACTTGAACCTGAAGATTACTCGTGCGAAGTTTGAGTCGCTGGTCGAGGATCTGATTGAGCGCACACTGGAGCCATGCCGAGTTGCTATCAAGGATGCTGGTATCAAGGTCAGCGACATTGATGATGTCATCCTGGTTGGTGGCATGACCCGTATGCCTAAGGTTCAGGAGAAGGTGAAGGAATTCTTCGGCAAGGATCCGCGCAAGGACGTCAACCCAGATGAGGCTGTCGCTGCCGGCGCTGCCATTCAGGGCTCAGTGCTTTCGGGCGACCGCAAGGACGTGCTGTTGCTTGACGTGACTCCGCTTTCATTGGGTATCGAAACCCTGGGTGGTGTCATGACCAAGATGATCGCCAAGAACACGACTATCCCGACCAGGTATTCGCAAGTGTTCTCCACGGCTGAAGATAACCAACCGGCTGTGACCATCAAGGTCTACCAAGGTGAGCGCGAGATTGCCTCGGCCAACAAGCTGCTGGGCGAGTTTAATCTCGAGGGTATTCCTCCAGCTCCACGTGGGGTTCCTCAGATTGAGGTGACATTTGATATTGACTCTAACGGTATTGTTCACGTTTCAGCCAAGGACAAAGGTACCGGCAAAGAGAGCAAGATCACCATTAAGGCCAACTCAGGGCTGACTGAGGAAGAAATTCAGCGCATGATCAAGGATGCTGAGGCTAACGCTGCTGAGGATCGTCGTTTGGCTGAGCTTGCCCAAGCGCGCAACAACGCTGATGCACTGGTGCATGCAACACGTAAGTCCTTGGAAGAGCACGGTAGTAAACTTGAGGCTTCGGAAAAAGAAGCCATTGAGTCTGCAATTGCTGAAGCTGAGGCTGCACTTAAGGATAACGCTGAGAAAAGCGTTATCGATGACAAGGTTGAGCAACTGTCCAAGGCTGCTCAGAAACTTGGTGAAAAGATGTACGCAGATATGCAGGCTCAAGGTGGTGCTGCGGGAGCCCAGGCATCTGATGCCAAGCAGGCTGATGACGATGTGGTAGATGCTGACTTCAAGGAAGTCAAGCGTGACGCATCATAAGATCGAGTCCCGATCGTAGTAGTGGGCGCCCGGAACCCTCGTGAAGGGTTGCCGGGCGTTGCTGTTAAAAAGAGCTGACCTGCGATTATGTCTAAAAAAGATTTGTATGAAGTTCTGGGGGTTGCGAGGAACGCAACTGAGAGCGAAATAAAGAAGGCGTACCGGCGCCTGGCGATGAAGTATCACCCTGACCGCAACCCTGATGACAAGGATGCAGAGGAGAACTTTAAAGCAGTCCAGCACGCTTACGAAATTCTTTCGGATCCGGAAAAGCGCGCTGCCTATGACAGGTTTGGCCATGCAGGTGTTGATCCCAATGCCGGAGGTATGGGGGCGGGAGCCGGGGCCGGCTTCGCAGATGCTTTTGGAGATCTGTTTGGGGAAATCTTTGGACACGGTCGCCGAGGTGGTGGTCCCCAAGTGTATCGCGGAGCCGATTTGCGATATTCCATGGACATTACCCTTGAGCAGGCTGCAGCAGGGTTTGAGACAGAGATCCGGGTTCCCAGCTGGGAAACTTGCACTTCATGTAAAGGCACGGGTGCCAAGGAAGGCACCGCGCCTATCACTTGCCGTACTTGCCATGGCGCGGGTGCGGTCCGGGTGCAGCAGGGATTTTTCAGTATCCAGCAGACATGTCCGGTTTGCCATGGCTCAGGTAAAGAGATCAAGGATCCATGTGTGAAGTGCGATGGTACCGGACAGGTTCGCAAGAACAAGACGTTGCAAGTCAACATACCTGCCGGTATCGATGATGGCATGCGTATCCGGCTGGCGGGCAATGGTGAGCCTGGGGTCAATGGCGGCCCACCGGGAGATCTTTTTGTTGAGGTCCATATCAAGGAACACAAGATCTTTCAGCGCGACAATGATGACTTGCACTGTGAACTGACTATTCCATTTACTAAAGCGGCACTTGGTGGCAATGTGGAGGTGCCGACATTGAATGGCAAAGCGGAAATCACCATTCCTGAAGGGACACAGTCTGGCAAGACGTTCAGGCTCAGAGGCAAGGGCATCAAGGGCGTAAGGTCTGCGTATCCTGGTGACCTTTATTGCCATATTGTTGTTGAGACGCCCGTGAGGTTGACGGATTACCAGAAAGACTTGCTCAGGCAGTTTGAGAAGTCGCTGGATGAAGGTGGGGACCGGCATTCTCCGCAAAGCAAATCGTGGACTGACAGGGTGAAGGCGTTCTTCTCCTGATACGAGACTTGTGTTCTGTCCCTTCAGAAAAGCGCATCCTCTGGATGCGCTTTTGCTATGAGGTCAGTTGAGACCACTTTGCCCTGTTGAAAAGCTTGCTGCTATTTCCCATGTAAAAGCCCCCGAGTTGGAGCGATGTTCCAGTTTTCGGGGGCTTAAAACTGCTTATGTTGTTCTAAATCGCAGGTTACTTGGCTTTCTTGTTGGTGAAGTCGCCTGCGTATGCCTGGATGAGTTGATTAAATTTCACGTATTTGCGGAAAGCAGCGTTGACCTCATCCAGAGTCAGCTTGCTGATTTGCTCATCAAGTTTGGCCGCCCAAGCAAAAGTTCGGTTGGTGTTCAATAGGGATAGCCAGGCATTGGCCAAGGAGCTGTCTTTGGATCTGGAAAGCGCCCTGAGGTTGAGCAAACCCTGGATGCTGGTGTTCAACTCATCTTGGGTAAATCCTTCGTTCATGACGCGTTCAAACTCTTCAGTCAGAGCTTGTTGCAGTCGACTCTGGTTTTCAGGGGCATAGATCGCATACATCCGCAGTTGGGCGCTGGGCTCGAAAGCGGAAGCATCCAAGTATGAGCCTACACCATAGGAAAGCCCGTCTTTTTCACGAATCCGCATCCACAGTCGTGAATTATGTGATTGACCGAACATGTAGTTGGCAACCAGCAGAGCAGGAAAGTCAGGATTCGTATCCTGCATTTCTATGGGTAGCTTCGCCAGGAAGAATGCATTGGCCTTATCAGGCGTTTCAAGTGTCATGACGGTAGGTGCAAGAGCAACATAGGGGTTGGAAATGCGCTCATAGGCAGCGGCTTTTTTCCAGTTTGTCAGCTCAGTTGTCAGCACTTGTTCCACAGGCTCGGTTTCAAACGACCCGACAATTGAAACAAGAATGTTGCCATTACCGTAAAACTCCTTGTGGAAGTCAATCAGGTCTTGCCGGGTAATGGCTTTCAGGCTCTCAATGCTTTCATCAAACGTCGGGACATAACGCAGGTCGCCTTTAGGCCATGGGTTGCCATATCGACCTACTGCCTGAGCGGCGACAGCCTCTGGCTCGGATTTTGCGGCCGTTAGCTGTGCAATGGATTGACGGATGACTTCATCCAGTTGGTCTTGTGGGTAAGCAGGCTCTTTCAGTAAGTGCAGAACCAACTCAATAGCCTTGGGCAACGTGTCTTTGCGGCTGGACAGGCTGATGTTGACTGTTGTACCAGATCCAGAAATTGAATACTGGGTTTGTAGCGACTCAAAGGCATCTTCGATTTCCTGGCGAGTCATCTTGCTGGTGCCATAGCTCAGCATGTCTGCTGCAATCGAAGATACGACATCTTTCCCGAAAAGAGACTTTTCATCACCGAAACGAACGCTGATGACTGCATCGACACGGTTCGATCTGGATTCTTTCGGAAGTAGTGCCAGTTTTACGGGACCCGTTGGCAGATTAAGGATTTTACGCTGCGTGAGCTTGTCAATGTTCTCTGGTGACGTGTCAAAAGTTTCGGTCACAGTGGTATCTTGCTGACCTTCGTAGCCTGCAAGCAAGTTTTCCAGATCGACATTGGAGAAGGCTGGCGCACGCAAAGGCTTGTCTGTCGGGTAATACAGGCCTTCGGTTCTGTTTGATGTTACGAAATACTGCTCTGCTGCTTTCTGGACTTGTTCAAGGACTGTTGCTTTCACAAGATCACGTGTCCTGAACATCATCCGCCAGTCACCAAGGGCAACATATTCGGAAAGGAGAGTACCGACTCTGGACATGTCGCTGTACATCTGTTCCCAGCTATTGAGCCACTGGTTCTTAGCTCTTTGCAGTTCTTCTTCGGTAAAGGGGTTCTGCTGGATTCCTTCGACAACTTCATTGATGACTTTAAGCGCTTTCTCGGGGTCTTGTTCGGGTGTCAAGCGGGCCAGAAAGACTGCTGTGCCTGGATCCCTCTGTTCCCATGAACCTCCGGCGACGCTTGCTGCAAGGCCGGTAGGAACCAGAGCCTTGTATAAGCGCCCTGAAGGGGTATCAGACAGGATTTGCGTGGCAAGTTCTATCGCTGCAAAATCCGGGTGTGAGCCTTGTGGAATGTGATAGACGCTTAATGCAATTGGAGTGCCACCCGTTCTCCTGAGTGTAATCCTGCGTTCACCATCTTGAACTGGCTCAATTGTGTATTGCCTGGGAAGCGTGCGTTCGGGTCGCTGGATCTTGCCAAAAGCATCGGCGATGATTTTCAGGGTTGCATCAACGTCAAATTTGCCGGCGATGATCAGTACCGCATTGTCTGGCTGATAGTACTGGCGGTAAAAGTCCCCGAGTTGTTCGATATCGACGCCTTCAACATCGGAGCGGGCACCAATGGTCGACTTTCCATAGTTGTGCCAATCGTATGCAACACTGGTTGCTTTTGAAATCAGCATGTACAAAGGATTGTTCTCATTGCTTTCCATTTCGTTGCGTACGACGGTCATCTCGGAATCCAGATCTTCCTTCAGGATGAGCGAGTTGACCATTGCATCGGCCTGCCAGCGGATGTACCAATCGAGGATCTCTGGGTCAGCACTGAATGTCGCAAAGTAATTTGTACGGTCTTGGGATGTTGAGCCGTTTGCCTGCAGCCCCCGTTTGGAAAACTCGGCCAACGCATTGCGAACTGTGGGCGTGCCCTTGAAGATCATGTGTTCCAGCAAGTGAGCCATCCCAGTTTGACCGTAGTTTTCGTGGCGTGAACCAACCAGATAGGTCATGTTGACCGTGACTGAGGGGCTGGACTGGTCTGGAGCAAGGAGAATCGTCAGGCCATTGCTTTCCAGTTTGTATTCAGTGATGCCTTCAAGGTGCCGAACTTCCGTTACGCCTTCGATTGCTGGAGCAGCCCAGGCAGAGGCATGAGAAAGGAAAAGGATGACAATGGCGCAAAACCAGCTTAGTGGGTTGAGTGATCTTCTCATGTCCAATATAGAGTCCTTTTGGTGAGGCTTTGAGAGAGGTTTGAACGAAAGTGCCACAGGCTTGTTCCAGGCCATGAGAGCGTAGCTTTGGAATAAGCCATTTCTTGATATCCTCCCCAGCCTGAAGGCCGGAGATTCCTACGATGCTCAGGTGCGGCATTGAGCCGTCCCTGAGTCGCTTCGGTGGGTTCCTGCTACTGGCGGCATTATCTCACCGCTCACTTCACAGGCGCAACGGGCGTGTCCCGCCCTGAGAATGTTGATCGAGCCAAAACGACATCGGCGTTTTCCTCGAAGCCACACGCAACACACCTGAACCGAGCCTGTGTGCGGCGCCGGTTGTCGGCAGACACATGACTGCAGCAGGAGCAGGTGCGGCTGGTGTTCTGGGGCTGCACCGTCATGAGGATGCCACCGTTCCATGCCAGCTTGTACGCCAACTGGCAGCGGAACTCGAACCAACCTTGGTCGAGAATGGCGCGATTGAGGCCGGATTTCGCTCGCACATTCGTGCCTGGATGTTTGATAATGCTTGCCGCCGAGTTGGACATGTTCCGCACCTGCAAGTTCTCGATACACGCCATCGCATGCTTTTTTCTGCTCGCCAGTCGGCATCAGGTTGTATTTGAGGGCTTGGAAACGTGGTATGTGTGTATATTAAATATCATTTAGTAATTAAGCAACAACGATATCAGCATGCGCGGCACTGTTTTTTAAGATGTGCGACCATTGGTTCTTTGTGGCGAAGTATCGTCGCAAGATGTTCGATGGCGATGCCGTCATATATGCACCATCTTCGCCAAGGTCTGCGCCAATCCCCATCGTGCGCCAGTACGTCATCGGGTCACAGCAGACACCGCACTCCAAGCACCAGGACAGCTACGCCGTGGACGCTATCCTTGCACACACTCAAACGGCGGGGCTTGTCGCGCACCGCGTTAAGGTTTTTCAAGCATAGAGCAATCTAGTGCGAATTGGTTCACAATTAATGCTTGATTAAACTTGGCATTATCATCACAACGTGAGAACCGACTTCTGAATGCTGATGCTCGTGCTGAAACAAGGTTCTATTTTGAAAGCCAGCGCATTGCCTGCTCAAGACCTGAAACAGTGACGGGGTACATCCTGTTTTGAACGATATTCTGGATGATGGTTGTCGACTGTCTGTACTGCCAAGATGCTTGAGGTTCAGGGTTGAGCCAGACTGATTTAGGCCAGGTCTGGAAAATGCGCGTGAGCCATTCTGCACCGGGCTCTTTGTTGTAGTGTTCCACCGATCCACCTGGCTGCAGTATTTCATAAGGGCTCATGGCGGCGTCACCGACCATGATCACGCGCCAGTCCGCGTTGTACTTTCTAAGGATTTCCCAAGTCTCAAAGCGTTCCATCTGGCGACGACGGTTCGACTTCCAGAGGTGCTCGTATGGGCAGTTATGGAAATAAAAGACTTCAAGATTCCTGAATTCACTCCTGGCCGCAGAAAAAAGCTCCTCAACACGCAGGACGTGGTCATCCATGCTACCGCCAGAGTCTAGCAACATCAGTACTTTGACACTGTTGCGGCGTTCCGGGATCATGGAGATGTCCAAGTAGCCTGCATTGTTTGCGGTTTTACGGATGGTGTTGTCAAGGTCAAGCTCAAGGTCGGCACCTTCACGAGCAAATCGTCTGAGCCTGCGAAGTGCGACCTTGAAGTTACGGGTGCCAAGTTCCAGTTGATCGTCGTAGTCGCGGAATTGCCTTTCATCCCAAACCTTGACAGCCGTTCTGTTGCCCCCTGACTTACCACCGATTCTGATGCCTTGAGGGTTGTAGCCACCATTTCCAAATGGAGATGTGCCACCGGTACCGATCCACCTGTTTCCCCCTTCATGGCGCTCCTTCTGTTCGTTAAGCCGTTCCTGCAGCAGTTCCATCAGCCGGTCCCAGCCCAACTTCTGGATTTCGGCCTTTTGTTCAGGGGTTAACCTGCGCTCGATTTCCTTGACCAGCCAGTCCAGAGGTATTTCCTTGCCTGGAAGCTTGGCCTGCATGCTGCGGTAGTAAGAGCCGAAAGCCTTGTCAAATCGGTCGAACAGGGATTCATCCTTGACCAGAATAAGTCTGGCAAGGTAATAGAATTGCTCGAGAGATGGGCTCATTAGCGGTTGCTGAAGGGCTTCCAGAAGTGCCAGGTATTCCTTGACGCTGACGGGAAGCTTTTGCGAGCGCAGGTAGTAGAAAAAGTCAACGAGCATATTTGGTCAGCAAGTAGTTCAGGTGAGCCTTGACCTCTGGCCATTCGCCACTGGTAACACTGTACATGACAGTGTCGCGGATAGTTCCGTCACGACGCAAGGCATGTCCCCGGATGACACCGTCACGTTTGGCACCCAGTCTTTCTATTGCACGTTGAGATGCAAAGTTGAAGTTGTCGGTTCTCCAGCCAACAACCCGGGCTCCGAGTGTTTCAAAGGCATGTTGCAGGAGCAGGAGTTTGCAGGTGGTGTTGACATGGGTTTTTTGCCACTTGGCTGCATACCAGGTAAACCCGATTTCCAAGCGTGCAACGGGTGGCACGATGTCATGGTACCTTGTCGTTCCAATCACTTCACCGCTGGGTTCGTGAATGACGGCAAACGCAAGCATATGACCTTGCTTTTGCCCATCGAGTGCTGCCTGGATGTATTTGGCCGTGTTCTCTGGTTCGGGCACGGATGTCACCCGCAATTTCCAGAGTTGTCCGTCACTGGCAGCTTTAATGAGCCCCTCTTCATGTTGAGGGCCAAGCGGTTCAAGACGAATGTCACCTAAGGAAAGGGTGCGCGGTTCTATAGTTGTTTTAAATAGGCTCATGGTTGACGACGCATTGAGTTACGGGTAACCGAAGCTAGGCGCTCGAGCAACTGAACATCTTGTTCATTTTTGAGCAGAGCGCCAGCCAGAATTGGAATGGAGGTCTCGTTGTGGGCTTCGATTTGCTCAGCACTGACATCTTCTGCAATCAGCAAGCGCAGCCAATCCAGAAATTCAGAAGTTGACGGTTTCTTTTTGAGACCAGGCGCATCGCGCAGTGCAAAAAACGCGTCCAGCGCTGCTTTCAGGACGTCAGCATGAAGGTTGGGGAAGTGAACCGCAACGATTTCCTTCAGTGTTTCCCGGTCAGGGAACCTGATGTAATGGAAAAAGCATCGTCGCAGAAATGCATCGGGAAGTTCTTTCTCGTTGTTGGATGTGATGATGACCAGTGGCCTGTGAATGGCTTTGATGGTTTGCCTTGTCTCATAGACATGGAACTCCATTTGGTCAAGCTCACGCAAAAGATCGTTCGGAAACTCGATGTCTGCCTTGTCAATCTCGTCTATCAGCAAGACTGTGGGCACAGGAGAGGCAAAAGCTTGCCAGAGGACGCCTTGAACAATATAGTTGTTGATGTCTTTGACACGTTCATCTCCGAGCTGTGAGTCACGCAGTCGTGACACAGCATCATATTCATAGAGACCCTGGTGGGCTTTTGTGGTTGACTTGATGTGCCACTGTAGGAGCGGGCGTCCGAGCGATCGGGCCACTTCCTCTGCCAGCATGGTCTTGCCAGTGCCGGGCTCTCCTTTGATGAGAAGTGGTCTTTGCAGTGTCAAGGCTGCGTTGACAGCCAGTTTGAGGTCATCAGTCGCTACATAGCGATCGGAACCTTCAAAACGCTGAGGATGAGGCATGGTGTTCTGCTCGGTCATGAATGTTGTCCCGTCCTTTATTTAGAAATTTTGCGCTTGCATATGTACTCAGCAATTATCGTACAATGCGGCAGACCTGCAGCAAGTCTTGTAATGGTTTTGCTGCGCTATTTGTTCATAGATCATTGAAGAGCCTACACTCATGACGTCGTTCTCTGCAAAAGCATCTGCGCCGATTGTTCGGGCAATATCTGGCGTGTCATTGGCGTTGGCCTGTGTGACTGGAGGTTCTGCTGTCGCTGCCGAGCAGATTAAAGGCAATGCTGAAGCAGCACGCGAGAAGGTCTCCATGTGCATTGGCTGTCATGGTATTCCCGGGTACCGTGCGAGTTTCCCCGAGGTTTACTCGGTGCCGAAGATTGCCGGCCAGAATGAGCAGTATCTGGTTGTGGCGCTCAAGGCCTATGCATCTGGTGAGAGGACTCACCCAACAATGGATGCAATCACAAAAAGTTTGTCGGATCAGGATATGGCCGATCTGGCAGCCTATTACTCCAATCTGAAGTAAGCGAAAACGACCATGAAACTCATTGCGACCGGTGTTTTGGTTATCGCAGGCGTGTTTTCAGCGTCTCAGGCAGGGGCTGCTGATCTGGCAGCTGGCAAGGCGGTTTGGGAAAAGTTCAACTGCGCTTCCTGTCATGGTGCTGATGCTGCCAAGCCAATCGACCCCACTTATCCGATCCTTGCTGGCCAGCATGCAGACTATCTTGAGCATGCACTGATTGCTTATCAGCGTGGAGCTAAGGGAATGCCAGCTTCGGCGAATACACGCAAGAACGCGATCATGGGTGCATTTGCAACCCAGTTGAGCAAGCAGGATATTGAGAACGTTTCGGCATGGCTAGCCTCCCTGCCCAGCCCATTGGCTGTACGCCGCTAAGCGGAAAAAACCTGCAAGACTAGGCTCAAGCAGGGCGTCCAGCTTATCAGGATGCCCTGCGCAATATCAGATCCAGGTACGTGTCATTGTCCAGGGCCTTGCCCAGGCGTTGTGATTCCCAAACCACTTGACCAAGGCATTCCATGATTTCGTGGACTGCCTGGTGCTCATCGCTTTTGCTTGCGAGACGGCGGTGTGCCTCGCGAATACCAGGCGGATGGTCGATTGACAGTTGTTCTGCAATGGCTAGATGCATGGACAGGTGAAGGAAAGGATTTGTCCTGCCCTTTTCAATGGAATATTCTTGTGTCAATGCATCTGGTGCCTCTAGGTCACCGTGGTATTCTGGATGCAGCTCGATCAAGTCTGCAGCCATGGTTTCAAGGGGCGTAAGAATCTGGCCTGTTTTTCTTTTTTTCCAGGCATCGATAAAAAAAGTTCGGACTTGGTCTCTACTTGGATCAAACACTGTTTGTAACCGTTAGTTGTAATGCACGATAGAATATCGGGTTAAGTAAACCCCAATTCCGGAGGCTTCATGTCGTACCAGCACATCAAAGTGCCCGCTGAGGGCAGCAAAATCACCGTAAACTCGGATTTTTCGCTCAACGTTCCTGACAATCCAATTATTCCCTACATTGAGGGGGATGGCACTGGTGTAGATATTACCCCGGTCATGCTGAAAGTGGTGGATGCCGCAGTTGAAAAAGCATATGGTGGCAAGCGCAAGATCCACTGGATGGAAGTTTATGCGGGGGAAAAGTCAACTAAGGTCTATGGTTCTGATGTCTGGCTGCCACAAGAGACCCTTGAAGCAGTTCGCGAGTATGTTGTATCGATCAAAGGTCCTCTGACCACTCCCGTTGGTGGTGGTATCCGTTCCTTGAACGTTGCCCTGCGTCAGGAGCTTGACCTGTATGTTTGCTTGCGCCCGGTTCGTTACTTCAAAGGTGTACCTTCACCATTGCGCGAGCCCGAAAAGACCAACATGGTTATTTTCCGTGAAAACTCGGAAGATATCTACGCTGGTATTGAGTTTCCTGCCGAGTCTGAGCAAGCCAAGACACTGATCGAGTTTCTCCAGACCAAACTGAATGTCAAGAAGATCCGTTTCCCAGAGACATCCGGCATCGGCATCAAGCCTGTATCGCGTGAAGGTACAGAGCGGTTGGTTCGCAAAGCCATTCAGTACGCAATCGACAATGATCGTAGCTCCGTGACCCTGGTTCACAAGGGTAACATCATGAAGTTCACCGAAGGTGCATTCCGTGATTGGGGCTATGCTCTGGCTCAACGTGAGTTTGGTGCACAACCAATCGACGGCGGACCATGGTGCAAGTTCACGAATCCCAAGACAGGTCGTGAGATCATCATCAAGGATTCAATTGCCGACGCATTCCTGCAGCAAATCCTGTTGCGTCCGAATGAGTATGACGTGATTGCAACGCTCAACCTCAACGGCGACTACATCTCTGACGCTTTGGCCGCCCAAGTCGGTGGTATCGGTATCGCTCCGGGTGCCAACTTGTCGGATTCCGTTGCAATGTTCGAGGCAACTCACGGCACAGCTCCAAAATATGCTGGAAAAGACTATGTGAACCCAGGTTCAGAGATCCTCTCAGCCGAAATGATGCTCCGTCACATGGGCTGGACAGAAGCGGCTGACCTGATCATCAGCAGCATGGAAAAATCGATCCTGTCCAAGAAAGTTACCTATGACTTTGCCCGTTTGCTTGAGGGTGCTACCCAGGTTTCTTGCTCTGGCTTCGGTCAGGTCATGATCGACAACATGTAATCCATTTCGTTTGGTTTACTGAAGTTTAGAAACCCCAACCTCATGTGAGGTTGGGGTTTTTGTATGGGCAGAAAAAGAAAGTTACTTGTACAGCATGGATACAGAGTAAGTTGCTCCTTGTCTGGATAGATGAAATTATCTGGATAGATCACCGAATTGGTGCATTTTTCTGGTTATTGAGCCATGTGTTGGGTATTGTTGCCCAAACCTAGGGCATACCCTGATGTTTTAGTTGCGGCTGTAGTGCATACTTCGTTGCATGCAGGTGGGGAGACAACCTTGCGTGGCACTGGATGGGAGGCATTGTCCAGGCCGAGCGATAATGATCAAATAAATAATAAATGATCGGCAAAGCGGCTGGCACAATGTGTCAGCCGCTTCTGCTTATATGCCAGAGGTTTATGCATGCCCACTAAACACACACAACCTCATTCAGATGGTTATTCTGTCTATTGGCATAAAACTGTAAAACTGACACTGTGGTTGTCGTCGATCTGGCTTCTGACATCCATAGCATCATTGCTTCTGGCCGAAATGCCAGAGGACTGGGTTCTGTTCGGATGGCCGATGGGCTATGCAATAGTTGCCTTTGCTGCTCCACTGATCTATTTGTTGATCATCGGGGTCTACAGTTGGTGCATGTCGCGAAACGATCGAGATAATGTCAGCGCTCAACATAGAAGTCAGCAATGAGGTGAGTGCTTGATTGAACCCTCTTCAGACAGCAATTGGAAAGTAAGGCTGGTCAGGGCGTATGCGAGCTACGCTTTGGGCTTTGTTGCCCTTTTGGCAATCCTTGCAACATTTGAGTCGTTTGGGCTGGCCAGGGAATGGATTGGCTATATCTTCCTTCTGGTAACAGTCTTGATGTATGCCACGATCGGTATTGTTTGCAGGACATCGGATCCTGTCGAGTATTACGTTGCTGGAAGAAGAGTACCCGCTGTTTTTAATGGTATGGCGACAGCTGCTGACTGGATGTCGGTTGCCTCCTTCATAGGAGTCGCTGGAACGCTGTATTTTTCCGGTTACGAAGGACTGGCATATATCCTTGGCTGGACGGGGGGATATGTACTTCTGTCTTTGTTTATTGCACCGTATTTACGTAAATTCGGTAGATATACGATCCCTGATTTTTTAGGTGCACGTTATGAAGGCAATCTGCCAAGGCTGATTGGCGTCTTGTGCACCATTGCTTGCTCTTTCACGTACCTGGTTGCACAGATTTATGGAATAGGCCTTATCACCACCAGATTGACTGGAATCACGTTCGAACTTGGGGTCTTCATTGCTTTAGGCAGCATGTTGATTTGCTCCTTCTTGGGGGGCATGAGAGCGGTAACATGGACGCAGGTAGGGCAATACATCATTCTGGTACTGGCATATCTTGTTCCGGTGGTCTGGCTTTCCATAAGTGAGACAGGTAAGGCTGTTCCACATGCAGGGGCAAGCGTGGTGTTGCCCCAGTTGTTTGAAAAACAGAAGCAGATCAGTGAAGATCCATCTGAGTTGGCTTTGAGAGCCTACTGGAAGTCGCAGGCGTTGCTCATGCAAATGCGGCTTGATGCTTTGCCCGACTCATGGATAGCTGAAAAGGAAAGCCTGCATATGCAATTGCTGCGCTTGCGAGCCAGTGATGCACCGTTGCTGGAAATAAGAAGGATTGAAAAGGATCTGGTCAACTATCCTGCGACAGTCCAGGAGGCAAGAGAAAACTGGACGCGCCTCAGGGACACTTATGCTGCCAGGGCAGAGGCTCCTAAGGCAGATAACCAACCTTTTGATTATGAAACACCCGAGCAGGTTCAACAAGCGAAGAATAATTTTGTGGCGTTGTTGATTTGCTTGATGCTGGGCACTGCAGGGCTGCCACATATCCTGGCACGGTTCTTAACTACCCCTTCGGTCGTAGAAACCAGGAAATCAGTTTTTTGGTCGTTGCTTTTCATACTGGTTTTGTACCTGACTGCGCCAGCCTTGGCGGTACTGGTCAAAAACCAGATCTATCAGAAAGTTGTAGGACTTTCGTATGCAGCACTGCCTGATTGGATCAGTGCTTGGGGGGCGCTGGACAGGCTGCTGATCGAGCTTGTAGATCTGAATGGAGATGGCATTGTTCAGTTGGGGGAAATACATCTCGGTACGGACATGGTGGTGCTCGCTGGCCCTGAGATCGGTGGAATGCCTTTGGTCCTTTCGGGGCTGGTCGCGGCTGGAGCGATGGCTGCTGCCTTATCTACGGCTGACGGGCTGTTGCTGACTATTTCCAATGCATTGTCACACGACACCAGCTTCAGGATTGTTTCTCCGCACATGAACAGCACCCGCCAGGTGATCATGTCAAAGGTGTTCTTGCTTGCAGTTGCATTTTCTGCAGCCTGGGTCGCAACTCGCACCCCTGCCGATATCATTTTCATGGTGACTGCTGCATTTTCTTTTGCCGCAGCAACTTTTTTTCCAGCCCTTCTTCTCGGGATATTCTGGAAACGTGCAAACTACTGGGGTGTATCTGTGGGCATGCTTGCTGGTATAGGCATGACTTTTTACTATATGGCCCTTACCCAGACATGGTTGCGTGAGCTTTGCTTCGGTGTCCCGCGTAGCGAACCCGTAGAGCTCTGGTTTGGGATCGCTCCAAATGCGGCGGGAGTTTTCGGGATACCGCTGGCTTTTGCCGCGATGATCTTGGTGTCCCTGATGACACCGGCACCCAGCACAAAGGCGTCTGCACTAGTCGACTTTATCCGCAGACCGCAATAGAACCAGGACAGCACCGTGTCCACCATCTTGTGGTGGGGCGCTGACAAACCCCAGTACGGAAGGCATTTGCTTGAGCCAGTGCCGAACTTGATGCTTCAGGATTGAGGTTCCTTTGGCAGAGCCGAAGCCTTGGCCATGGACGATCCGGATCCGTTTGTAGCCTTGCTTGCTGCATGCAAGAATGAAATCGTCCACAGCAGTGCGGGCTTCATCTATTGAATGGCCATGAAGGTCAAGTGTGGCGCGAATTTTGTTGGTTTCTTTTCTCAGTCGCCGTAGCGCATCAGACGACAAGCCACTGGATCGATAGCTATGGTCAATTTCGTCATTATGAGAAAAGTTCTTGTCCGACCATGGGGCAGCAGATGCTGTACGGGCATTCTGTGCGTTTTCTCGACGTTTCTGTTTTGCATGATCAGGTTGCTTGCGCGAGGGCAGGGATACATCATGCGTGATGCGACCATCAGACTTGAGCGGCCGTACATCACGCATGGCCCATTTGAAGAAAGCTGAATCTTCTTCGCTCAGCGGGTTCACAGTTAGCTTTGTTGATTTTCCAGCCAGCGTTGAGCATCAAGGGCAGCCATGCATCCGGTTGCTGCGCTAGTAATAGCTTGGCGATAGACGTGATCCTGGACGTCACCGGCTGCAAAAACACCTTCGACCGATGTCATCGTGGCCATGCCATTGTTGCCGCTGCGGGTCACAATGTAGCCGTTTTCCATTTTCAATTGGCCTTCGAACAGTCCTGTATTCGGTTGGTGTCCGATGGCAATGAAAACCCCGTGTACTTTGAGTTCAACCGGTGCTTCACCGATAGTACTTTTAAGTCGTACACCAGTTACGCCTGAGTCATCTCCAAGGACTTCTTCAAGCTCCCTGTGCAAAGCCAATTTGATGTTACCGTTGGCAACCTTGTCCATGAGTTTGTCGATCATGATCGGCTCAGCACGGAATTTGTCACGTCTATGGACGACGGTTACAGTTTTGCAGATATTGGACAGGTAAAGAGCCTCTTCCACAGCCGTATTGCCACCGCCGACAACGACGACATCTTGGTCACGGTAGAAAAAGCCATCACAAGTGGCACAGCCTGAAACCCCTCTGCCCATGAATGCTTCTTCAGAGGGCAAGCCAAGATATTTGGCCGATGCCCCTGTTGCGATGATCAGGGCGTCGCAGGTGTAATTTTGACCGCTATCGCCAATCAGGGTAAAAGGTCTTTTGCTTAAGTCGACCTTACTGATATGGTCAAAAATGATTTCCGTGTCAAAGCGTTGGGCATGTTCCTGAAACCTTTGCATCAATTCCGGTCCTTGCACGCCATTGACATCCGCAGGCCAGTTGTCAACTTCCGTGGTCGTCATGAGTTGCCCGCCTTGCGCCAGGCCAGTTATGAGTGCTGGTTTGAGGTTTGCCCTTGCAGCATAAATGGCAGCGGTATAACCTGCAGGACCAGAACCTAGAATGAGGACCTTGGAGTGACGCGTTTCAGACATGGCTGTTTCTCGTTTGCTTAAATTCTCAACATTTTCAGACTTATTATAATGATCGCCATGTCAAAAGCGAATGGCGCCGCGCATAAGGCCGGCAGAACTGTACGCAACTCGCGTAACGTGCGAAAAGGACCCTCACCATTGCAGACAAAACTGCTTGGTTTCCTTCGCGAAGCCAGGTGGCTCATGTTTGCTTTGCTGGCAGGGTGGCTTTCGCTTGTCCTGTTTACCTGGAGTCCAGCTGATCCCGGCTGGTCCCATGCTTCAGGTCAGACCATCATAGAAAACAAAGGTGGGCTGCTCGGTGCCTATGTGGCAGATATTCTTCTTTATTTGTTTGGGTATTCTGCCTGGCTATTCGTCTTGCTTTTGTTGCATCGGGTATGGGCCGGGTACAGAAGAATGGTTCGCCACTTCAGCGTAGACTCTGGTTCTGATCTTGAGCGTGTGCATTGGGAGCAAGGCATAGGCTTTGTCATGCTGGCAGCAGGCTCACTAGGCCTGGAGGCATTGCGTCTTGGCTCGTATGGGGTTGGATTGCCAGGTGCGATGGAGGGTCATAGCGGTGCCGGTGGTGTTTTAGGGCATTCATGGGCCACCTTACTCAATCACCTTGTTGGATTTACGGGCAGCTCGCTGGTTCTCATCATGCTCATTGCCTTTGGCGCAAGTCTGTTTTTGGGATTCTCATGGGCAAGGGTGTGCGAGAAAATTGGTTACTTCCTTGAGACAATCGTCATGGGAGTCTACCGTTGGCATGTGGCCAGGCAAGACCGTAAATTGGGTGAGAAAGCAAAAGCCCAAAGACATGAACAGGTTGAGGCTAGGCATGAACAGATCAGCCATGAACAGCCGGTTCGAATTGAGCCTGCGGTTTCCAGTGTGCAGAAGTCTGAAAGGGTGCTCAGGGAAAAGCAACCCGTGTTGTTTGTCGCACCGGGTGATGCTAGCTTGCCAGAGATCAGTTTGCTTGACCCCGCACCGGACATGATTGAGACCGTGTCTCAAGAAACGATTGAATTCACGTCAAGGCTTATTGAGAAAAAGCTGTCTGACTTTGGGGTTCAGGTTACTGTGGTGGCTGCACAGGCTGGACCTGTTATCACCCGCTATGAAATTGAGCCTGCAACAGGTGTCAAAGGCAGCCAGATCGTGAATCTGGCCAAGGATCTGGCCAGGGCGCTGAGCCTTGTAAGCATCCGTGTGGTCGAAACCATTCCTGGCAAGAACCTGATGGGTCTGGAGTTGCCTAATCCTAAAAGGCAGACTGTACGCCTGTCAGAGATTCTGGGATCGCAGACGTATCATGCCAGCCAGTCTGTGCTGACAATGGCTCTTGGTAAGGACATTGCAGGAAACCCGGTGGTCGCCGATCTGGCAAAAATGCCCCACCTGCTTGTTGCTGGTACAACAGGCTCAGGAAAGTCGGTCGGTATCAACGCGATGATCCTGTCCTTGCTGTACAAGGCTGATGCCAAGCATACAAGGCTGATCCTGATTGATCCCAAGATGCTTGAAATGAGCGTCTACGAGGGCATCCCGCATCTTCTTGCCCCAGTAGTGACTGATATGCGTCAGGCTGCCAATGCGCTGAACTGGTGTGTCGGTGAGATGGAGCGTCGGTATCGGCTCATGAGCAAGCTCGGTGTGCGCAACCTGGCGGGTTACAACAGCAAGATCCGTGAGGCGTTGAAAAAGGAAGAACCTATCCCTAACCCGTTCTCACTGACACCAGACTCACCGGAGCCCCTCACTGAATTGCCCATGATCGTAGTGATCATCGATGAGTTGGCAGACTTGATGATGGTTGTCGGCAAGAAGGTCGAGGAGCTTATTGCACGGTTGGCTCAAAAAGCAAGGGCTGCTGGCATCCATCTTATCCTTGCGACCCAACGCCCAAGCGTCGATGTGATCACCGGATTGATCAAAGCAAATATTCCGACCAGAATTGCGTTTCAGGTTTCGTCTCGGATTGATTCAAGGACTATCCTCGATCAGATGGGAGCTGAAACCTTGCTGGGCCAGGGAGACATGCTTTATTTGCCGCCAGGCACTGGTTTGCCTGTTCGTGTCCATGGTGCATTCGTCTCAGATGAAGAGGTTCACCGAGTGGTTGATGCGCTCAAAGAGCAGGGCGAGCCAGATTATGTTGAGGGGCTCCTTGAGGGGTCTGCGCAGGCAGAGACCGGAGATGGTGTGAGCAGCGTGACTGGCTTGGCAGATGCCGAGTCAGATCCGCTCTATGATCAGGCGGTCAGTATTGTTTTGAAACATCGTCGGGCGTCGATTTCCCTGGTGCAGAGGCATTTACGCATTGGCTATAACAGGGCTGCACGATTGCTGGAACAAATGGAGCAGGCGGGTTTGGTTTCCGCAATGCAGTCAAATGGCAACAGAGAGATTCTGGCGCCGGCTGGACCACAGGATGAGTAAATGAAAAAGGTCAAGATCTGGGTTGTAGCTGCATGCCTGTCTGTGGTTCAGCCAGTTGCTGTCGCTCAGTCTGCTGCTGAGCAATTCCAGCAGTTTTCCCAGACATTTTCAGCTGCGACGGGTCAGTTTGAGCAGTTTCTTGTCCCCAAGGAAGGTAGTCAGGCTGCTAAAAAACTCAGCGGCCAGTTCTCGTTTCAGAGACCCGGAAAATTCCGTTGGGAAGTTCTCAAGCCATATGAGCAGGTGATTGTCTCTGATGGCAAAGATGTGTATCAGTTTGATCCGGACCTGAACCAGGTGACTGTACGTCCGGTGGCCAGTTCGTTGGGAAGTTCTCCAGCGGCAATTCTGTTTGGCAATGCATCGCTTGATGAGGCTTTTGTCATCAATAACTTACCGGATTCAGAGGGTATGTCATGGTTGCGAGCAACACCGCATCAGCCTGACTCAGGGCTTAACCAGATCGACATCGGTCTTTATCAGGGTGTTCCTGCACGCCTGATACTGCAGGATTCATTCGGACAGACAACTCAAATCGATTTGTCCAGGATAAGGGCACAGTCAGGATTTCCCGCTGACACTTTCAGATTCAAGGCCCCACCTGGAGCTGACATTGTAAGAATGCAGCAATAGCGCAAGGCATTGGCGATCTGAACAAATTTCACCTTGTCCTCTCTCATGCGCTAACTTGAAAGGTAAGAACTGCATGGCAGACCTTTTCTCACGCGAACCTGCTGCACCTCTGGCCGAGAGGCTTCGCCCCAAGAGCCTGGAGGAGGTTGTCGGTCAGTCTCACCTGCTTGGGCCAGGAAAGCCGTTGCGCTTGGCTTTCGAGTCTGGACAGCCTCACTCGATGATTTTCTGGGGACCTCCCGGGGTTGGAAAAACTACACTGGCCAGATTAACCGCCCAGGCATTCAATTGCGAATTCATTGCCTTATCGGCCGTGTTTTCTGGGGTCAAGGATATCCGTCAGGCGACGGAACAGGCACAACTGAACCTGCAACAGGGAAAGCGCACCATTCTTTTTGTCGACGAAATACACAGGTTCAACAAGTCCCAGCAGGATGCCTTGCTTCCTTACGCTGAGTCGGGCCTTGTCACTTTCATTGGCGCAACCACGGAAAACCCGTCTTTTGAGGTGAATTCAGCATTGCTGTCCCGTGCTCAGGTCTATGTGCTCAAGCCTCTGAGTGATGATGAGTTGCGCATGTTGTTTGAGCGTGCTTGTAAAGAGGTGCTGGAAGGGCTGGAGTTCGATGATGCTGCGGTAAGTACGATGGTGGGTTACGCGGATGGGGATGCCAGAAGGTTTCTCAATTTGCTTGAGCAGTGCAAGGTAGCTGCAGGTGCAGCAAGTATTACGAAGATTGACGCTGAGTTCGTACAGAGCGCCTTGACACTCAATAGCCGCAGGTTTGACAAAGGCGGGGATCAGTTTTACGACCAGATATCGGCATTGCACAAATCGGTCAGGGGTTCGAATCCTGATGCAGCTCTTTACTGGCTATGCAGGATGTTGGATGGTGGTGCTGACCCTCGCTATCTGGCTCGCCGTATCATCAGGATGGCCTGGGAGGACATTGGGTTGGCTGATCCGCGAGCCATGCAGATTGCCAATGATGCCGCACAGACCTATGAAAGGCTGGGTAGTCCTGAAGGCGAGCTGGCATTGGCGCAGGCTGTGATTTATTTGTCTGTGGCAGCGAAAAGTAACGCGGGCTACAAGGCGTATAACGAGGCTAGGGCGTTTGTAAAACAAGATAAAAGTAGGGATGTTCCGATCCATTTGCGAAACGCACCCACCAAGCTGATGAAAGAGCTGGGCTATGGGCATCAATACAGGTACGCGCATGATGAACCCCATGCCTACGCTGCTGGGGAGTCATATTTGCCTGATGGCATGAATCCACCGGGCTGGTATAGGCCGGTGAGCAGGGGGCTTGAAATCAAGATAGCTGAAAAGCTTGAGTTTTTGCGCTCGCTGGATGAAAAGGCAAGGGGTAAAGAATAAAAAACACAACAAAAACAACAAAAATCCTATTTCGGAGTAGGAAATAAGCCTTTTGGAATCTGAATATATGATTACAAATCGAATACCGAAGCTTTTTTGTGATTCAATTTATCTGGATGATAGCTTTGAGGTATTTATCATCATGGTCAGGTTCGGGATGACTTTGTCCAGTGAGTGACACGGTCTTGGAAAAGTGAGTCTGACAGGTATGGTTGGCTAAGTTGCTTGGGGGAGGGCGCCATGGACTGGTTTTTAGCGGCTGTAAATTTGGCCCGATTGCAGTTTGCGTTTACGGTTGCATTTCATATTATTTTTCCGGCTTTTACGATTGGCTTGGCCAGCTACTTGTTCGTGCTCAATTTCCTGCATTACCGGACTCGCAATCCCGTTTATCTGGATATCTTCAACTATTGGAAAAAAATCTTCACCCTTTCCTTTGGCATGGGGGTGGTGTCCGGTATTGTGATGAGCTACCAGTTTGGGACAAACTGGAGTGTTTTTTCCGACAAGGTAGGCCCCATCATAGGACCTTTGATCGGCTATGAGGTCATGACAGCCTTTTTCCTTGAGGCAGGTTTTCTTGGCGTCATGCTTTTTGGTCGGCAGCGGGTCGGGGAAAAGTTGCATCTGTTTGCAACTGCAATGGTGGCGCTTGGTACCCTGGCATCTGCATTCTGGATCCTGGCTGTCAACAGCTGGATGCAAACTCCAGAGGGTTATCTGATCAACGAGGCTGGCCAGTTCGTTCCCGAGAGCTGGCCGGCAGTGATTTTCACACCATCATTCCCTCATAGGCTGGCGCATATGGTGCTGGCAGCATACCTGACCACTTCTTTCGTTGTTGGTGCAGTGGCGGCGTATCATCTTCTGAAGCTTCGGATCGGCCATCAGGATCCCAAGGTGAACGTTGATGCAGTGCGCAAGATGTTTTCCATGGCGATGTGGATGGCTGCGATTGTCGCACCGATCCAGATCTTTGTCGGCGACTCCCATGGGCTGAACACCTTGAAATACCAGCCCATGAAGATTGCTGCGCTGGAGGGGCATTTCGAATCCCAGAAACCGGCAGGGCTGGTGCTGTTTGGCATTCCCAATGAGGAAGAGGCCAAAATGGAGTACAAAGTTGAAATTCCTCTGCTGGGCAGCATCATCTTGCGCCATGATCTGGATGGAGAGATTCTGGGGCTGGATGCTTTCCCACGCGAGGACTGGCCGCCTATGGCCCCCCCATTCTATGCATTCAGGGTGATGGTTGGCATTGCATTTCTGATGCTCGCGGTAGGCATCACAAGCCTTGTCCTACGAAAACGTGGCCGGCTGTACGATTCTCCGCGGTTTCTCAAGTCTGTGGTTGTCATGGGTCCGTCAGGTTTCATTGCGGTGATCAGCGGTTGGATTGTTACCGAGGTGGGCAGGCAGCCGTTTACGGTCTATCAATTGTTAAGGACATCGGAATCTGTATCGCCAGTTGATGCGCCTGCCGTGGCGGCTAGCTTGATTGCGTTCATCCTGGTGTACTTCACCCTGTTTGGTGCCGGGATCACATACATTCTGAGGCAGATACGCAAGTTTCCGGTTCACTCTGAAGATCCATTAAAGACCGAGGCACCCATAAGGGCGGCCGGTTTCGTCCATCCTGCGCTCGTTGCTGACACAAACAAAGATTCCAGGAGCCAATCATGATTGATTACGCTTTGATCTGGGCCGGCTTGATTGCATTTGCAGTGCTGGCGTATGTTGTCCTGGATGGTTTCGACCTTGGTGTTGGTATTCTGTTTCCGTTTGTCCAGGGCAAAGAGAACCGTGACCGGATGATGAATTCGGTGGCTCCAGTATGGGATGGCAATGAGACTTGGCTGATTCTTGGTGGTGGTGGCTTGCTGGCAGTTTTTCCGCTGGCTTATTCCATCATCCTTCCAGCGCTATACGTGCCAATCTTCACCATGTTGCTGGCATTGGTGTTCCGTGGAGTCGCATTTGAATTCAGATGGAAGATCAACAGTGAAAAGAACTTCTGGGACAAGGCTTTCGCGGGTGGCTCAACAGTAGTTGCTTTTGCGCAAGGCATTGTTTTAGGGGGATTGATTGAGGGCATACCAGTCGCAGGACGGGCCTATGCCGGTGGCTGGTGGGACTGGTTGACACCTTTTACGGTCTTTACGGGGGTGTCGCTGGTGATCGGCTACTCATTATTGGGGGCAACATGGCTGGTATCAAAGACTGAAGGTGAGTTGCAGGAAAAGGCAAGATATTTTGCCCGTCGCGCTGCTTTTGGAACGTTGTTTTGTATTGCCGTGGTCAGTCTGTATACGCCATTTGTTCACGAGCATTTTGCACATCGCTGGTTCAAGTGGCCTGAGATGCTTTACTCGATTCCTGTGCCGATTCTGTTGCTTGGTTGTGTCTGGGTGCTTTTTCGTGGTCTTCAGCAAGAGCATGGTGTGAGGGCTTATTTGGGTGCAGTCGGGATTTTTGTGCTGTCCTACATCGGCTTGGCCATGAGTTTCTTCCCATACATGATTCCACCCAGCATTACGCTCTGGGAGGCTGCAGCGCCGGATGTATCGTTGCGTTTCCTGTTGGTCGGGGCAGTATTCCTTGTTCCAATCATTCTGGCTTATACGGGATATTCTTACTGGGTGTTCAGGGGCAAGGTTGGCAACACCAAGGGCTATCATGGCTAGGCAGACACGGGCGCATGGGAGCCAGGGCGAAGGCTCTGGCTCTCGCACGGTTCTGAGCAAGCTGCTTTGGTTCGTTGGCCTTTGGGCAGCAGGGGTCTTGGCAGTGACTGTTCTTGGCCAATTGATCCGTTGGGCGATCATGCCCTGACTCGCGCCTTGTGTCCCGGCTACAATCAGGTTTTGATCAAATTCCTTTTGCAGCAAGGCTCAAATGCTCGATCCACTGTTACTTAGAAAAGATCTTGAAAGTGTTGTCAAACGGTTGGCACGCCGCAATTTTGCGTTTGACGTAGAGCGATTCAATGCGCTTGAGTCGCAGCGCAAGTCGGTGCAGATGGAAACGGAAACCCTGCAGGCCAGCCGTAATGCACTGGCCAAACAAATCGGGGCGCTCAAGTCCAAGGGCCAGGATGCATCGGAGTTGATGGCGCAGTCACAGGCTATCCCAGGCAAGCTCAAGGATCTTGAGCAGCGTCTGCAGGCTATACAGTCGCAGCTTAATGAAATGTTGATGTCGGTCCCCAACCTGCCACATGACACGGTTCCTGACGGTCCGGACAGTGATTCCAATGTGGAGGTCCGTCGCTGGGTACCCAATCCAGGTGGGGATGGTAATCCAATGCCGTTGGGGTTTGAGCCTAAGGATCATGTCGAGTTGGGTGAAAGGATAGGACTTGACTTTGAAGTTGCCAGCAAACTTTCTGGGGCTCGTTTCAGCTTCATGAAAGGGCCGATCGCCAGACTGCATAGAGCCTTGGCACAGTTCATGTTGGACCTGCAAACAGGTCAGAATGGCTATACCGAATGCTACACGCCGTATATCGTCAATGGTTCAACCTTGCTTGGGACAGGTCAGTTGCCCAAGTTCAAGCAGGACATGTTCTGGGTAACCCGCGGAGGGGATGCTGAAGACGGAGAGCCTGTTCAGGAGCAGTACTTGATTTCCACCTCGGAAATCACGTTGACCAGTGTCGTGCGAGAGTCTATCGTACCTGCGGCAGATTTGCCCATCAGATTGACTGCACATACACCTTGCTTCAGGTCTGAGGCTGGAAGTGGTGGTCGGGATGTGCGTGGTTTGATTCGCCAGCACCAGTTCGACAAGGTGGAGATGGTGCAGATTGTCCACCCTGAAAAGTCTTATGAAGCACTCGAGAGCATGGTTACCCATGCCGAAGCCGTACTGAAGGCACTGGAACTGCCATATCGGGTGATGTTGTTGTGCGCTGGGGACATGGGATTCGGTGCAGCCAAGACCTATGACCTTGAGGTTTGGATTCCTGCGCAGAATACATGGCGTGAAATTTCTTCGGTATCGAACTGCGAAGCCTTTCAGGCGCGTAGGATGCAGGCCAGGTTCCGTGCAGAAAGTGGCAAGCCGGAATATGTTCATACCCTGAATGGTTCAGGCCTTGCGGTTGGACGTGCGCTAGTCGCAGTCTTGGAGAACTATCAGCAGGCCGACGGCACAGTACGCATCCCTAAAGTGCTCGTGCCCTATATGGGCGGTGTAGAGCAGATCTAGACCGAACAGTATTTTGAATAGACAGCAAAGGCTGCCAGATGTATTGGCAGCCTTTGCTTCTAGTGATTGGGGATTGTCCGGTACTGTTCACAAAGCTGCCTGAAGGACTCGGCTTGTGGATCAACGCCCGTTTCTGCTTGCAGTATTGAAGATACTTCATCAATGCATTGCTCGGCAAGCCTTGCATCAAGGAACAGCATTCTATGTCTGCGGGCAAGTATGTCCTCGACGGTTCGGGCATATTCATAGCGGGCTGCAAAGCGAATCATGGATTCAGTCAGCCCATCGGCTATCAGATGATCATGGCCTGGAAGGTTGGCAAGCCAGGATTTTTCGTCACCATAGGATGTCAGGCCTGGCGGTTCGGCCAGATTCCGAGCGATGGTTGCCCCTGATTGACTACCTACCATAAGGATCCGAGTGGTTCTGGTCTCACCTTTGTAGTCCAGCAGTCCGGACTTTACACAATGCTTGATGGCATCATCGGCCATGACTCGGTAAGTTGTCCATTTCCCGCCGGTCACGGTGACCAAGCCACTCGGACTGTTGACAATGGTGTGTTCACGGCTAATCGATTTGGTGTTTTCGCTGTCTCCGGTGGGTTTGACCAATGGCCTGAGCCCAACCCAGATGCTCCTGATGTCTTCAGTGCCTGGTGCTTGTTCTAGGTAGTTGGCTGATTCTCTTAGGATGAAATCAATTTCATTCTTGAGTGCTCGTGGTTCAATTTGTACTTCATGTCTTGGAGTGTCTGTTGTGCCGAGAATGATTTTCCCAAGCCAAGGCACCGCAAACAGCACTCTGCCGTCAGAGGTCTTGGGAATGATGAGGGCGTGGTTCGACTTCATGAAACTGCGATCAACGGTCAGATGGATACCTTGGCTGGGGGCGACCATGGGTTGAGGGGCGCGTTGTGCTGATTGGTCATCCTTTGACCGTAGTTCGTCAACCCATACGCCTGTGGCATTGACAATGCAGTCTGCCTGGACGCTCCAGGATTGGCCAGACTCCAAATCCTTGACCAAAGCTCCACGGGCTTTGCCGTTGACATGCTCAATAGCCAAGACTTCACAGTAGTTCAAAAGCTTGGCTCCGTTCTGTGCTGCCGTCCTGGCGATTGCCAAGGCAAGACGGGCGTCATCAAACTGACCATCCCAGTACTGGATGCTACCGGTAAGCCCTTCCGAGCGGACATTTGGAAGGATTGATTTTGTCTGGCTGCGGTTCAGGATTTTGGTCTTGCCAAGGCTGTGAGAGCCTGAAAGCGAGTCATAAAGTTTCAAGCCAGTCCAGTAGAACGGTATTTGCCATGAGCGGTAGCATGGCATGAGAAAAGACAACGGTTGGGCAAGGTGCGGTGCGCTATGCAATACGGTACTGCGTTCGTGTAGCGCTTCACGGACAAGAGAGACATTACCCTGAGCCAAGTAACGGACGCCTCCGTGCACCAGTTTGGTAGAGCGTGATGAGGTGCCCTTGGCAAAATCGAAACGTTCAAACAATGCAACGCTGTAGCCACGTGTCGCTGCATCCAGGGCGATACCCAAGCCCGTGGCTCCACCACCAATGATGACAAGGTCAAAATGATGGGCAGATTGAATTTCCCGGATGATTTTCGTTCGATCGCTGGCAAGAGGAGGGACTGAAGACGTGGTATTCATAGTTTTGCTTGCTGGTGGGTATTTAATGACGGGCCCATTTCTGGCTTCTACTTACAGCGAGGCGCCACCGCTCAAGATAAGTAAGCCTGCGGTCTTCAGACCAACACGGTTCAAACGTCCTGTCAACCTGCCAGTGGCTTGCAATGAAAGACAGATCAGGCCATATGCCGCAGGAAAGGCCCGCCAGATAGGCGGCACCTAAAGCAGTCGTTTCCGTGATTTTGGGTCTTACCACAGGGTGCCCGCAAAGATCCGCCTGCATTTGCATGAGCAGGTTGTTGCGGCAAGCCCCTCCGTCAACCCGTAATTCACTGATAGGTGTCCCGGATTCTTCCTGCATTGCATGCAGCACTTCTGTGACCTGCAGTGCAATTGACTCCAGCGCAGCCCTGGCGATGTGTGCTTTCGTTGTGGCGCGTGTCATGCCAATCATCAGCCCTCTTGCGTGAGGATCCCAGTAAGGAGCTCCGAGGCCTGTCAGGGCAGGAACCAGAAACAGATCACCTGTGTCAGGGACACTGGCTGCAAGCGGCTCTATATCTTCTGACTTTTCAAACAGGTGCAAGCAGTCCCTGAGCCACTGAACTGTAGCGCCAGCCATGAAAATGGAGCCTTCAAGGCAATAGCTTGCTGGTTGTTGTGGTCCGAGTTGCCAGCCAACGGTTTTCAGCATGCTGGACGGGCTGGAAACGGAACTTTGACCAGTTTGAAGCAGTAGGAAGCAACCTGTTCCATATGTGTTTTTGACCATTCCAGTCTGAAAGCATGTCTGTCCAAATGTTGCCGCTTGCTGGTCTCCAACCATGGCTGCAATAGGAATCTCGGCACCAAGCAATTCAGGCGGAGTGTGGCCAATGATGCCACTACTTGGAAAAACTTCAGGTAGGACGGCCTTAGGGATGTCAAATAGTTCGAGTAATGCTGGATCCCACTGTAGCTCATGGATGTTGAACAACAGAGTTCGACTTGCATTGCTGACGTCGGTTGCATGCACCTTTCCTCCGGTTAGCTTGAAGGCCAGCCAGCTGTCGACCGTACCAAATGCAAGTTCTCCTTTCTTGGCCCGTTCCCTAGCTTGTGGAATGTTATCCATCAGCCATTGAAGCTTTGTTGCAGAAAAATAGGCATCAGGTACCAGCCCCGTAGTTTGCTGAATTAGCTCGGCATGTCCCTCAGCTTTTATCTGTGCACACTTGTCAGCTGTCCTTCGATCCTGCCAGACAATGGCTCGTGCTAATGGAAGTCCTGTTTTGCGATCCCAGAGCACGGTCGTTTCACGTTGGTTTGTGATGCCGATCGCAGCGATATGTTGGGGTTTGATTTTGGCGTAGCTGATGGCCTGTCTGGCAACTTCCAGTTGATCTTCCCAGATCTCAATGGGATCATGTTCAACCAGACCATTATCAGGGAAATACTGTTTCAATTCCTTCTGGGCAATGGCAACAATCTGACCTTCCACATTGAAGAGGATGGCTCTGGAGCTGGTGGTTCCCTGATCAAGCGCAAGAATGTATTTCATCTCTGTCTGGTCGAATCCTCGTTGTCCGGACTGGGCCATGGTTGTTCGGCCATCTCGGTAGGCCATTAAAGCCAGCCAACAATCATTTTCGGCTGATTGCCCTGGATATGTTGGTGTTGTCCAGGATATCTTTTGCTGAAGAAGCAATCGACTGCCATGTTTTATTAATCGGACTGGCTCTCTAGAATAACTAAGATTTTCTCGAATCAGCAATTCAGCTTGTGCTGATGTTATCCAGTCTGTCGCACTGTAGCCAACAGCCGTGTAACTGTTCTATCCTCTTGGGGAGTTTAGTGGCAGTGTTGCCAGGTTGGTTCCCGTCCATCCTCTTGTAAAGGTCAAAATGGATATCCAGACATTCAATTCGATACGACGTAAACCAGTTCTTGCCAGGAATATGGTGGCAACGTCTCAACCCCTGGCTTCTCAGGCAGGTGCCATGGCGTTTGCCAAGGGTGGGAATGCTATAGATGCTGTGCTGGCTGCCGCCATCACTTTGACGGTGGTTGAGCCGACCATGAATGGCATCGGTGGGGATGCATTTGCGCTGGTATGGGATGGCGAAAAACTGCATGGGCTCAATGGCTCAGGGCGCTCGCCCAAGGCATGGAACATGGATCGGTTCCGAGGTCTGAAATCAATGCCTCAGAGAGGCTGGGAGACGGTATCGGTTCCGGGTCAAGTGGCAGCGTGGGCTGATCTGTCTGACCGTTTTGGTGACTTGGCGTTTGAGGAGTTGTTTGAGGATGCAATCCGTCATGCATTAGAAGGGTTCCCCGTCAGCCCTGTCATTGCGTATCAGTGGAAAAATGCTGCCGAAGAGTTGAAGGATCAGCCTGGGTTCAGTGCTTTTACCATCAATGGCAGGGCTCCTCTGGCTGGTGAAATTTGGCGATTTCCTGAGCAGGCGGCCACTTTGAGGGAAATTGCCATGACACATGGGCGGTCTTTTTATGAAGGAAGGCTAGCACATCAGATTGTCAATTTTGCAAAAGAACATGGTGCTGCGATGAGTCTGGAAGATCTGGCATCGCATCGTACGGAATGGGTCGAGCCAATTTCTCAAGCTTTTGGGGATGTTGAAGTACATGAGATCCCTCCCAATGGTCAGGGCATTGCGGCGCTTATTGCGCTAGGGATACTGCAATATCTACCGTATTCGGAGACACAGCCATCAAGCGCAGCCAGGACGCATCTTGAGATCGAGGCCATGCGCGCAGCATTTGCCGATCTGCACGCCCATATTGCTGATCCGCAGCATATGCGGGTAAGGCCGCAAGATCTGCTGGACCCAGCGTATCTGAAACGCAGGGCATCATTGATTAATCCAAGAGTTGCCGGGCAGTATCCTGCCGGTCAGCCTGAGTCGGGCGGAACGGTCTATCTTTGTGCGGCGGATGCCCAAGGCAGGATGGTGTCTTATATCCAGTCGAACTTTACCGGTTTTGGGTCTGGTGTTGTCGTGCCAGGTACTGGCATTTCATTGCATAACCGTGGTAAGAGCTTTTCATTGGATCCCTCGCATCCCAATGCTTTGGCCGGTGGCAAGCGTCCTATGCACACGATCATTCCGGCGTTCATGACTCGGCAAGGGCATCCCTTGATGGCGTTCGGTGTAATGGGTGCAAACATGCAGGCACAAGGGCATGTGCAGATGACATTGAGAGTGGCTGCAGAAGGGATGAATCCGCAGGCCGCATCGGATGCGCCACGTTGGAGGATCAATGATGTCGGGCAACTCATCATGGAGGCCGAATGGCCAGAACACGTCATCAAGGAACTCGAAGCAATGGGGCATTCGCTTCAGGTACAACCTGAAGACAGTTTGGACTTCGGCAGTGCACAGCTCATAGCTCGTTTGCCCAAGGCACCGGGTGATCCTGCGGCGTATATTGGTGGTTCTGATACGCGCAGGGATGGTCAGGTTGTTGGCTATTGAGTGACCAGACAAAGGGCTGGCTGGACACAGGTAAGAATTCAATAAATAACTAGGTAAATGGAGATTTTCGAATGAAACTGGTGCGTTATGGTGAGGCCGGCAGTGAAAAGCCGGGCCTGATTGATGACAAAGGGCAGATCCGGGATTTAAGCAAGGTGATTGTTGATCTGGGGCCTACACAGTTAAGCCCGGACTCACTGGCTCAGCTTTCCAAGCTGGACATTGAAAAACTCCCGGTCGTATCTGGGGATGTGAGGATAGGGTGCCCGGTGGCTAATGTCGGGAAGTTTCTGGCAATTGGGCTGAACTACAGCGATCATGCAGAAGAAACAGGGTCTCCCATTCCCAAAGAGCCAATTGTCTTTACCAAGGCCATCAGCTGCATCCAGGGGCCCAATGATGATGTCATGCTGCCGAAAGACTCCGTCAAGACTGATTGGGAGGTCGAGCTAGGAGTGGTCATCGGGTCCAGGGCGTCCTATGTTTCAGAAGAAAATGCCTTGGACTATGTTGCAGGTTATTGCCTTGCCAATGATGTCAGCGAGCGCGAATATCAACTCGAACGAGGTGGCACATGGGACAAAGGCAAAGGGTGTGACACTTTCGGCCCTTTGGGGCCTTGGTTGGTGACCAAGGATGAAATCAAGGATCCTCAGAATATTGACCTTTGGTTGGATGTCAACGGCAAGCGCATGCAAACCGGAAACACCAACAAGATGATTTTTACGGTCAAGCAGATTGTCAGCTATGTCAGCAGATTCATCACCTTGATGCCCGGTGATGTGATTGTGACAGGTACGCCTCCAGGCGTAGGTCTCGGCATGAAACCGCCCGTATATCTCAAGCCTGGAGATGTCATGACTTTGGGAGGGCAGGGTCTGGGAACACAGACACAAAAAGTGATTGCATGGCAGTCCAGATGACTTCGGGGTACGACAGTTTGTATTGCCTGTAGCAGAAGGGGCCGGGGCTCTATGTCCTGGCTCCAGAATGTCGATTGATATTTCACTAACTTGGGAGAGTTCCCATGGCTCCGGTTGTGTTCAGGAAATTTGTAACCAATCTACAAGAGACATGGGTTGTTGACGGCCAGTTGCTGACCAGTTCTGTGAAAAAGGCATGGGCTGCCGCAGTGGTAACACTGGATACAGAAGAAATACCTGATCTGGAGTTACTTGCCAATACTGGTGAGGTTTTGGGAGAAGAACTGGGCAAGCGCCTGGTATCGGCTTTGAATGCTCCGGCTGGTAGTGCACTTGCATATGGCAAGGGTGCCCTGATAGGGTTTGGCTGTGCTATGGAGCATGGTGCGGCATTGCTGCATCCCAAAATGGGTAAGTCATTCAGGCGAGTTGTCGGTCAAGGGTCAGCCATTATCCCTTCTACAACTAAACGTGCGATTGCTGGGACTGTTCTGGATGTGCCCCTGCAAGGAGCAACCGACGAATGGAACTTCGCCATGCTGGACACTGTTTCAGTCATGGTTGATGATGCACCGCTGAACAATGAGATTGTTGTAGTGGCGTCTCTGGCTTATGGTGCCAGGCCAGGTGCAGTCATAGGAAGTCAACAAAGCAGCGGGTAAGACGCCGGAAGCTGTGTCTGATATATCCGTCAGGCGTGAACAAAATTTTCAAGGATGCTTATGATGAAACTGTATTGCTCGGCCAACTCTCCATATGCGCGGAAGGTGCGGGTTGTCATTCATGAACTCGGGCTTGTCGATCAGGTGGAACTGATTGATACCGATCCCCGGGATCCTGACAACGGGTTTCGTGAGATCAACCCATTGTCCAAAATCCCCGCGTTGATAGCCAACAGCGGTGATCTGATCATAGATTCGCCGGTGATCTGCGAGTATTTGAACGATATCTACGGCCAGGGCAGGCTGTTGAACAACGAGCCGGCAAAAGGTTGGAAAATGAGATCACTGATCGGACTCTCAGATGGAACTCTGGATGCAGGTATGGCAATCAGAGTCGAAGGACTCAGGCCTGCGCATCTGCAGTCTGAAGATTGGGTCAATGCCCAGATAGCGACAGCCAAGAGGGGTATTGCAAGGCTGGAACAAGAGCTTGAGTACTATGCTCAGGGCGTTAATCTGGTTGCGATCAGTGTTGCCTGTACTTTGCAGTGGTTGTGTTTCAGATATGGTCATGTTGACTGGTTGGGGCCACATCCGCGCCTGTCACAGTGGCTGAGTCAGTTTGGAGAAAGGCCGTCCATGAAAATCACTGCTCCAGGGCAGCCACTGAAATAAGCAACCGACAGGTTCTTGTTTTTGATACAGTTCATTTTGAGTTTTGATTGAAAGGGGCGTCCTCAGTTGGATGATTGAGGGCGCCCTGCTGTCTGGACGCAGGATGGGCTTAGCGAAACGCTTAGGGAAGTAATGTGGGTTGGATGAGATTCTTATGGCGGCATTTGCTCATGGTCGGGTTTCTGGCGATGTTGCTGTTGATCTTCTATTTCTTGTTGCATCTTGATTATGTGCGACGAGGAAAGTCCGAGTCACTTACCGAAACCAGTCCCAGGACTGCTGTTGTTCTGACAGGAAACCGCAAGCGTGTTGCGGTTGCATTGAAGTTGTTGGAAGAAGGCTATTTTGACCGCGTGGTGGTCACAGGGTTTGAGCTGGATCTGGGGCCGTTTTCTGATTACATGAAATTACCTGAAAACTTGAGGAATGCACTCGAAAGCGGTCGTCTTGTCTTGCTGAACCAGGCTCTTTGGACGTTTGAGAATGCCATAGAGATCCGGTGCTGGCTCATGAGAAATCCTTCGGTCAGGGACTTCGTGCTCATTACTTCTGAATCGCACATGCCTAGGGCATCATTGGCTTTCCAAAGAGCAATGCCCCCAGGCTACCGGTTTACCAGGCTGATTTCTGACCGTGACTTGGGGGCAGCACCTGGCAAGAGGGAGTCCGAGTGGAAAAAGTTCCTTGGAACCTGGCTGATCACCCTTTTGCCTCAGACCTTTTGGCGAAAGGGCGATATCAAGGTTTGCCAATAAACTTATCTTTTACTTGCTAAAAATCTGTTCATATCATGTTGTCCAGGCTTGAGTCGGGTTCATTAGGTGCGTGAGTTTCGTTTGGCTTCAGTTCTTGAAAGCATTGCTGCATCATCCTTGTGAAAGCTGCCGAGAAACCCCGCAGTGAGAATGTCAGGTAGGACGTGTTGCGTTCATTGTGACCAAATGTCACTTTGACACGCAGCAAAGATCCATTCAGCATTTCCGCAATGAGAGCTGACAACTGCTCTTTGGCGTTGATCATGATGATGGCAGTGTCATCTCCCATACTGGTGAAGGATGCTGCATTCATTTCAAATCGTCGACCGCTGTCCGTGCGAAGACTCAGAAGGATGTCCTGGCGGACAACATCCCGTTCAGCTGGTCTTGTAAACGGAAGAATCAGGGATATTGTGCTTTGGCAATGGGGTTGTTTGGTATCTAGCGCAAGGACAATGTCGGAGTCCAGAGACACGGAAGCAATCCTTGCTGTTTTTGATTGCTTTTTGTCATTGTCCAGGGTGACAACATAGCTTTGCCAGTAGCCAAAGCTTCTTGCCATAGAAATGTCACCTTTCAGGATTTGTGACTGTGCATTTCCTGGAAACATCAAGGCAACTGAAACTGCCAGGCTACCTAACGACAGTGAAAAGCAATTGAACAACAGTTTACTCATGGTTCAAAGCAAACATGTGATTGGCAATCGGAATTGGGTAATCGCTGTTGTACTCTGACGTTGTCTGGTTAACCAGGGTGAAAATGGAACCCTGGTTGCGTTCAAAGAAATCAAATGGGGATAACTGCAATAATTTAAAGAAGGATTTTCATGGCTTGGATAGGTGGTTAAACTTTATTTGATCTTGTGTCATAAATTGCTACGCGGTGGTTTCTATTTCTATATAAGGACGTTGGTTTCATGGAATCAATTCTTCCTCTCGATGTTCCAGCAGGACTGTTCCTCGATCCAAGGAAAGCCGAGCGTATCGGACAGTCATACCGGCAAACGTATGTCAGTCCCCAACCTTTTCCTCATATTGTCCTTGATGGTCTTATTCCCGAGGCTATGGTCGAGGAGCTTGCCGAGAACTTTCCTTCGTAGTTGCTTTCTCGTGAAAAGCATTTTGATAGCTATTACGAGCGCAAGAAAAGACAGATAAGCCCCTATTACTGTAAGCCACGGGCCAGGGGACTTTCCATGTTCTTCAACTCGGAGCCGTTCCTGCAATTCCTGGAAGGAATGACGGGCATCGAAGGTTTGATACCGGACCCTTATTTTGAGGGGGCTGGTTACCATGAGACAAGCGCAGGGGGAAAGTTAGGGATTCATGCGGATTTCAGGTTGCATAAACGATTACATTTGGCACGAAGGTTGAATCTTCTGATTTACCTTAACAAAGACTGGAAACCAGAGTATGGCGGTGCACTTGAGCTTTGGGATCCGAATATGAGCCATTGCGTCAAAAGTGTTCTGCCCACATTCGGTAGATGTGTGGTTTTCAGCACGGATGAAAAGTCTTTTCATGGGCATCCTGATCCATTAACTTGCCCTGATGATGTTAAACGTAGGTCAGTTGCCTTGTACTACTACACAGCTTCCAGAAAAATTTATGAGGAATTGCCCGCAAGTGGGACAGATTTTCGGGCTAGGAACAAGGTTGAGGAAACGATGGCCTTGCAGGACGGACAGAAGAAATTAAAGCTGCGCCTGAAGTGGTTGAAAAGAAAGCTGTTCGGCAAGAAAAGGGATGTCTGAGGTCGTTATGGCCTGAGCTTGATAGACATAAAAAAACCCGCAATGTGTTGTTGTGTTTGCGGGTGTTTTGGGATTTCTTTAGATCTTCTGAGTATGGTTGTTGGCGGAGAGGGTGGGATTCGAACCCACGGTACGGGGAAACCGTACGCCTGATTTCGAGTCAGGTACATTCGACCACTCTGCCACCTCTCCGGCAAGCTACGAAGTGTAACAGAATCTGCAATGCTTGACATGATTCTAGGGGGCTGCAATCACGATGTTCAAGTGGTGGCGGACTTTAAACGTGGCAATTGGGTTATGACAATGAATGTGAGGACAGTCACACTCGCCATGATTGTTAAAAGCGTCGTGAAGCCAGCACTCTTGACGATTGGGCCAAGAAGCCATACTGCGAGAGATCCAGTTCCCAAGGATATGGCAAGGCGCATTCCTGCGACTCGGGAACGCATGGAGTCATCGACGTAACGTACGATCATTGAGTCTGTGAAAGGGATGGCACCAAAAATTGATGCCATGAACAGGATTTGCAGGACATAGAAGATCCAGCCTCCTGAAATGGAAGCTGCAGCCAACGACAGGCATTGCAAAACGATGATGGAGAGATAGAGTGTCCTGAGTTCGATGATATCGAGTAGTTTTCCGACTATCAGTTGTGTCAAAGATGCCGTGACATAGACGATTGCCAGCAAAGTTCCAAGTGCTGCAGGGTCTTCTATCGCACCGGCGAGTTTCGCAGACAGCATTTCATAATTGCTGTTGACCGAGAAATTGAAGATCATGCTGCCGCAACACGATGCAATGGTCATGATGAGAAGCAGTTTGGCCATGGACATTCCATGATGATGCGCTTGTGACTTGGATTTCTTGCGTTTTGAGGGGGCTGTCTGCTGTTTTGGGGTGTAGATAGCAAATAAGACAGCACAAACAAGACAGACAACGCCTGGAATCACAAAAGCCGCACGCCAGTTGATGTATTGAACGAGAAATCCAGTGACTATGGCTGCGCCTGCCAGACCCAGATTACCGGCAAGCCCGTTGACTCCGATTGTCCAACCTGGTCTCGGGTCTGACTCAACAAGCATTGGGATACCGACAGGATGATAGATGGATGCCATGCAGCCAAGCAGTGATAGCGCCAGTGCGAGTTGCCAGGGACTGTTGGTCATGCTGACCAGAAAAGAGGCAATTCCCATGCCAGTGAAAAAAACGATCATCATGGGACGTCGACCCCACATATCACCCAGCCTTCCGGAAGGTATCGAGCCAAGGCCAAAGAAGAAGAAAGCACCAACGCTGTATGGCATCAGGTCTTCCCAGTGATCAAGTCCAAATTCTTGAGAAATCGAGACAACGGCAGTGGCAAAGATCAGCAACATCATGTGATCCAGTGCGTGACCGATGTTCAGCAAAATGCGAGTTACCGGGTTGTGCATTGGAAATGTCTCCGTGTTGTGTGCATTGTGGCTGGACAAGGCTGATGCCTGAGGTCAGGACAAAGTTGCAGCGAGCTCACTTTCAGTGGGGTTTTTGTTGGTTGGATGAAAATACCCCTCGTACGGCGAGTTGGTAACCGATTTCTAGCTTGATCCTTCTTTCATGGTTACCAGTTGGATGGGTACGGTTTATCCCAAGCAATGGTCACTTTCAAGATGTTTCGTAGGAGACCACAAAAAGTCCAGAGCCTTGATACGGCATCAGCAGGTGAAAACCTGATGTCGGCAAAAGCGACATTCTGGGGGTAATGGCTTTTAACCTGTCCATGGCTTATAAACTAAGCAAACCAATTTATTCGGAGAGTTTTGAATCATGCTTTTCCTTCTTTCTCCTGCCAAAAAACTTGACTACGACTCGGTTCTGAAAACGACATTGCATACCGAGCCATTGTTTGTCGACAGGGCAAAGGAATTGATCAATGTCCTGCGTAAGAAGTCCGTGGAAGAGATATCAGAGTTGATGTCATTGAGTGCATCGCTGGCTAAGCTGAATTACGAACGCTACCAGAAGTGGTCACCAGAGTTCACTTTGGAGAATTCAAGGCCTGCTGTCCTGGCATTCAACGGTGATGTCTACGAAGGGCTGCAAGCTGCAGATTTTTCTGATAAGGATCTGAAGTGGGCGCAAGATCATGTTGCAATTCTGAGTGGTCTTTATGGGGTTTTGCGGCCACTGGATCTGATGCAGCCATATAGGCTTGAAATGGGGACAAAGCTGAAGAATCCTCGCGGAGAGAATTTGTACGACTTCTGGAAGGATGTCATTGCGCCTTACTTGAACGAGAGGCTGGCCAACGAGGCTGAGCCTACCGTCATAAATCTGGCATCAGAAGAATATTTCAAATCCGTTGATACCAGTGCACTGAACGCAAGGGTTATTCAGTGTATCTTCCAGGATGAGAAGGCAGGAAAATGGAAGGTGATCAGTTTTTTTGCAAAACGTGCGCGCGGCTTGATGGCCAGGTTTGCGATCAAGCACAAGGTAACCAATCCTGAGAAACTGAAGGACTTCAACCTTGAGGGATACAAGTTCGCGGAGTCTGAGTCTTCCGATCTCAGGCTTGTGTTCAGGCGAGCAGAACATTGGGATAAATAGCCATGAAACAGAGCCAGTTTGATTCCAGGATCAAGGATTACTCCCGTATAGCGCTGGTCCTGCAGGGTGGAGGGGCTCTTGGTTCATACCAGGCTGGCGTTTATGAAGGACTTGCCAGCGCGGGTATTCATCCAAACTGGGTTGCCGGAATTTCAATCGGGGCATTGAATAGTGCCATCATAGCCGGTAACCCTCCAGAGAGAAGAGTTGAGCGCTTGCATGAGTTCTGGGACACGATATGTAAGCCAGTCATGTTGCCGCTGCCCTGGGCTCCAATGCTCCCTTCAAATGCTGGACGGGATTGGTCAGTAAGGTCTTGGTCGGTTTTTGAGGAGTTTTCAGGAGAGACTCTGCCCGGGATCGAGGTGTATGAGTCTGTTACACAGACCATCATGGGTTCAATGGCTGCAGCAAGTGCCGTCATGCAAGGGCAGTCAGGGTTTTTCCATCCAAGGGTCATGGCTCCGGGAGGGGGTTCGCCAGATCAGACTAGCTTCTACGATACGACGCCCATGTTGGAAACCCTGGAGCGGTTTGCTGACTTTGACCGCATCAATAGTGGTGAAACCAGGGTGTCACTGGGGGCAACAAACGTTGCAACCGGAAACTTTGTCTATTTCGACAACGCACACATGAAACTGACGCCCAAGCATTTCCTGGCTTCAGGTTCATTACCACCTGGGTTTCCTGCGACCGAAATCGATGGCCAGTATTACTGGGACGGTGGTTGTGTATCAAACACGCCACTTGATTATGTGCTTAGCCAGACACCACGCAGAGATACTTTGGTGTTTCAGGTTGATCTTTGGAGCGCACAAGGTGATCTGCCCAGAGATATTTTCCAGGTTCAGGAACGCTTGAAAGATATCCAATATTCCAGTCGTACCCGTGCGGTGACCAACACCATACATATGGTGCAGCAGATGCGCAAGGCTCTGATCGACACTGTTGCCCGCATACCCAAGGAAGTAAAGGAAAAGGATCCTTGGTTTGATGAGATGGTCAGGCACATGATGGGTGCGAGGTTCAATGTGATCCATCTCATCTACAGGAACAAGTCGAGCGAAGGGCACTACAAGGATTACCAGTTCAGCAACGAAACCATGCAAATGCATTGGCAGACCGGACTGAAAGACATGCAGGAAACACTTTCATTCCCGGAGTGTCTCGATATTCCTGCTGAAGGTGAGAACTTTGTGACTTTTGACATTCATACCCATAGCAGGATGTCATCGCAAACCATGCGGTCCTCATCCATGGAGTTCGGGGTGTCAGACGTATCCCGGGGGCCAGGCAAGGCTGCCCGTAAACAGGTCGCGGGCAGCAAGAGTGTCAAGCCTTCAGGTAGTCGAAGGCAACCTCGCCAAGGCCGAGCGTAAGATCGCAAAGCAGGTGCTTTCCACCGAGTATCTCCAGGACAGGCAGTTCGGCAACTGGGGCAAGCGCGTGTTTGAAGAGTTCCAGTTGCGCCGGTCCTGTCCATGCTCCTTTGACGGTGACATCCTGCAGGTAGTAGCGGACGAGTTCGCAGATCCTGGGTGTGCCGTCAACATGAGGAATGATTTTGAGGAGGTAGTTGGGTGTTTCAATGAGTGCCTTCTGCTCCTTGGCCACGTCAAGCTCTGTGTATTTGTATCCCATGGTTCCAGTTGCAACCCTGACAGGTCCGTAGTCAAGCGTACCTAGCAGCGTATCGCTTTCCACGGTCAGACTTGGTTTGGCCAACTTCTTGGGAAATCCCCACAGTTCCCTGCCTCCAGCAATAGGAGCCTCGTCATCCAGATACATCATGTGGGTATATCCGGCTTTACGGCCTTGTTCATCGATGACTGAGATGACTTGTCCTGATTCCGTGTAGGCACCGAAACCAGAAGAGTCAGGCATGTGGATAAATTCGTAGTTGACAATCGGGCTCTCGATTCTGAGGGGCTCAGGGACGACCGCTCTTAAAGCATCGGGATCAGTGCGGTAAGAGATGATGAAAAATTCACGGTTTACGAACTTGTAGGGTCCCTTTGGAAAGGAAGGGCTCGAGAAAGGCATTGAATACGCCTGATTTTTGATATCGGCAATCTTCATTCGGATTCCCCTAAGAGAGGGTTGCTGGAGTACTAACAATAATGCAGGGTTTCCAGATTCAGAAGTATCGCTTTCTCCAATGGATCTGACCCGAGTTAAAAATATCCGCTGTCCGGTTCGTCCTGTAACTAATGGAGTTGAAGGACTCAGGCATCAGAACGGATGATGTTGGATTCACGAATGATGTTCTGGATGCAGCGTTGCAGTTGTCGCAACGGATACATCCAGTCAGCAACCTCAGTATCGTTGAATCGGTCGTGCAGTGAATAAGTGGCTGCTTCAATATCCCTTTCTTCAAGCGCCTTTGCGAGTTGTTGCATGACTTGAGGCAAATTGTCAGCGATGTGCTTATCTGATCTGCTAAGGCCATGTGTTGCTTGTGTGATCAAGGTGCTGATCTGTGCAGCCATAACATGGTTCTGGATCAGCAGGTTGTTGAATTCCGCGACATGTCGTTGTTGTGAAGCTGGTTCACCCATCATGCGATAGAAAGCTTGAGCGTAGTTGCTAAATGCCACCAAGGCATTTTTTCGAGCCAGGGGTAGGGCGAAATGTTGCAGTTCTTCTTTTCTTTCCGCTGACGTGCTATCAGACAGAAATTCAACAGCCCTGCGCAGATATTCAACATTGGCGTTGATGGCAGCCCGAGCCAGTGAAGGTAAGGAACGTGCCTCCCACCATGGCAGGAAATAGCTGCAAACAAAGGCAATGACGCAGCCGATGACGGTATCGAGAGCTCTTTCAGCAACAAGTTCGTATGAGCTTGGCAACAGGAAATGTAACCCTATCAGCAAAGTAACGGTCATCAGGCTGGTATAGACCAGAAAATTCAGGAGCAGGAAGCTGAACCCAATGATGAGGGAAGCAATCATGACCAGGATCAAAGTCTGCTGATCCTGGGTAATGGTGAAAACTCCGAAAGTAATGACACAGCCTGCCAGAGTACCGATAAGCCTTGCGGTGTTGCGCTGCTTGGTCAGCGTGAATGCTGGTTTCATGATGATGATCACGGTCAGCACAATCCAGTAGCCATGCTCTCCCAGTTGCGGGAACAGTATCCCGAGAAGCAGTGCAATCCCGACAGCCATCGAAACACGCAAAGAAAACCTGCAGGTCGGTGAATCGAGTCTGAGGTTGCTGGTCAAAAGCTTGGGTCTGAAGGATTGCCTGGACAGGAACTCCACGAGCGAGTTCTTGAGCTGGTCTTCGTTCAGTGGCTTCTCGCCTTCAGGCATGCTGGTCTGTAAGACCATGTGCTCAATGATGCGGTTGGTGTTTCTGAGCCTGCGAAGCACCTGGACGCAGATTGCATACACGTCCGGCTCCTCTTGCTGGAATCCAGACTGTTTCATTTGTTCGATTTCGAACTCGATCGCCCTCAGTTCGGCCTTGACGCTGTTGCGACGGGATACCCTGCGCTCCTGAGTAACTGCCTGAGCAATCCTTTCAATCTCAGCAGACATTTTGAGAAGTGCATCGCGCATGAAAATGATGGTGTCTGTCTGGCCGATTTTGTGGTGCAGTAATGTGTAGTCAGTATGTGTAGCAACCAGAGTTTCGAGCAAGTTGATCATGTCGATGTAGATATTCCAGATCATGATCTTGCGCGGAGATTGCGCCAGTGTCTCACTTGAAAGGCGGCGCATGATCATATCCCTGGCCGCCTGGTGTTGTTCGCTCATCTCAGCCTGTGTGGCAAGCAGGCGCCGATATGCCTCGTCAATGTTTGTGCCAGGGTCGTACATCTCACCCCGTGCATAGACGTAGTTTGCCGTTGCGAAAAGTGCAACGGAGAGAGACTGTTCCTCTTCACGTACCGCCAAGGGAAAGCTCATCAATGAGCTGAGGGCCAGATAACATAACCCTCCGCACAGGGTGATCAGGGTATGGACCAGCACTTCATCCTGTGACAGGGGGGTATGCATTGTGGAGACGGTCACGATCAGGCATCCAAGGCCGATGAAGCCACCGCGTTTGCCAAATACGGCAAACATTGAAAACAGGAAGGTCTGAAAGACAACTGACACCAGAAGCAATATGGGGTGTCCTGAGGCAAAGCCCGTCAGTGTGACGGCCAGCATGCTCAGCACCAGGCCAGCTGTCATTTCCCGTATTCTCTGGGAAAAAGGGCCAGGTTGGTCGATGACACTGACACAAAAGGCACCCAGCGCAGCAATCATGACCGTGTTTTGTGCGTCAAAAAGGTGCATGGTCAGCATGGTAGCTAGGATGACACCCAGCCCCCTTCGTGCACCACTGACGAAATGATGGCTATAGATAAAACGCTGCAGACGTGACAGCCTTGATTCAGTCATGATCCTGGTGTTTGGAGTAGCGAGTGCAAATGCCACCATCGTTTCAACTTGGGACTTTGTTGATCATACATTGAGACTCAGTGTTGTTTTAGTAGCAAGTTTGATGCCTGAATGCGGTAACTGATTTGCGCTGCATTGCGGAAAAAGTTAAATTGGAGGATTCCTGGCGATTCGTGCATCTATGATTCGTACAGGTGCTGTAATAGCGGCAGGTGACAAGCTTTGCCGGGATGCAGTCTCAATTTGCCGAAATTCTCGCCAAAAGCGGTGGATCAGGCATCCGTTTAAATCCATTGCATTCTGAAAGAGGATGCATGCCGAACCTGTCGGTGAAGTTGTGACGGGTTTGCGTTGTGGCTGGGCGGCCAAGTTCCGTGAGCTTGAAAGCGCCAGCCATGATGCAAATGCTTGTACAGCTTCGATGCAGATCAATGCAGAACCGAATGGGATAGGCGGGTCATGAAAGGATTTTTAATATGGAACTGACAGGCGCCGAAATCGTAGTGCGCTGCCTGGCCGAACAAGGTGTTGACCATGTTTTTGGTTATCCAGGCGGAGCGGTGCTCTATATCTACGACGCAATTTTCAAGCAAAAAAATTTCAAGCACGTTCTGGTTCGCCATGAGCAGGCTGCGGTTCATGCAGCTGATGCTTACTCAAGATCCTCGAACAAAGTGGGCGTTTGCCTAGTCACCAGTGGTCCAGGGTTGACCAATGCAGTTACTGGTATCGCAACTGCCTATATGGATTCCATTCCTTTGGTGGTGATCAGCGGTCAAGTGCCAACACACGCTATTGGCGAAGACGCATTCCAGGAGTGTGACGCTGTTGGTATTACCCGTCCTTGCGTCAAGCACAATTTCCTTGTGCGGAATGTGAAGGAACTGGCCGACGTGATGCGCAAGGCGTTTTATATCGCGCAAACTGGACGCCCTGGCCCCGTGCTGGTCGATATTCCCAAGGACATTACCATTGCCAAGACAAAGTACACGCCAGCCACTGGAGATGTGGTCATGCGTTCTTACGCTCCTGTGACCAAGGGGCATCTTGGGCAGATCAAGAAAGCAGTTCAAATGTTGTTGCAGGCCGAAAGACCCATGGTTTACACCGGTGGTGGTGTCATTCTGGCCAATGCGTCAGAGCAACTCAGGGCTCTGGTTCGCAAGATCGGTGCGCCATGTACCAATACCCTGATGGGCTTGGGTGCTTATCCGGCTTCTGACAGGCAGTTTGTCGGGATGCCCGGCATGCATGGCACCTATGAGGCCAACATGGCCATGCAGCACTGTGATGTGTTGCTTGCCATCGGTGCTAGGTTTGATGACCGCGTAATTGGCAATCCCCGGCACTTCGCACAACATCCACGCAAGATCATTCATATTGACATTGACCCATCTTCAATCTCGAAGAGGGTAAAGGTCGATGTGCCTATCGTGGGCAACGTCAAGGAAGTCATCAATGACTTGATCGCACAATATGAGATTGCGGTCAAGGAAACGAAGCCGAATCTTGAGGCGCAGAAGAAGTGGTGGGATCAGATTGAGGTCTGGCGCTCAAAACATTGCTTGAAGTACACCAACTCCAAGGAGTTGATCAAGCCACAATTTGTGATTGAGAAGCTCTGGGAAGTCACCAACGGTGAAGCTTTCGTGACTTCAGACGTTGGTCAGCACCAAATGTGGGCTGCTCAGTATTACAGGTTTGATGAACCACGCCGCTGGATCAACTCGGGTGGCTTGGGCACCATGGGCGTAGGGTTGCCGTACGCCATGGGTGTTCAGATGGCCAATCCGGATGCTACGGTCGCCTGCATCACTGGTGAAGGTTCGATCCAGATGAACATCCAGGAGTTGTCGACCTGCCGTCAATATGGTTTGACACCGAAGATCCTGTGCTTGAACAACCGGTTCCTGGGAATGGTTCGTCAATGGCAGCAGATCGATTATGGTTCACGGTATTCGGAATCGTACATGGAGGCACTGCCAGACTTCGTCAAACTGGCCGAGGCCTATGGGCACGTAGGAATGCGGATTGAGAAACCTTCTGATGTTGAGGGAGCGCTCAGAGAAGCGTTTGCCATGAAGGATAGGCTTGTGTTCCTGGATTTCATTACTGATCGTTCGGAAAACGTCTGGCCTATGGTCAAGGCGGGCAAAGGCTTGACCGAGATGCTGCTCGGTTCAGAGGATCTGTAGGAGCACATCATGAAACATTTGATATCGGTTCTCATGGAAAATGAACCGGGTGCTCTCTCCCGGGTCGTTGGACTCTTTTCCGCACGAGGCTATAACATCGAGACTCTCAGTGTTGCCCCGACAGAAGACCCGACATTGTCACGGTTGACACTGACAACTGTAGGTTCAGATGCTGTCATAGAGCAGATCACCAAGCACCTTAACCGACTTATTGATGTGGTCAAGGTGGTTGACTTGACGGACGGACCGCACATTGAGCGTGAACTGATGCTGATCAAGGTGCGTGCCGTTGGCAAGGAAAGGGAAGAAATCAAGCGCCTTGCGGACATCTTCCGTGGTCATATCGTCGACGTAACCGACAAGACATATACCGTCGAGTTGACAGGCGACCAAGAGAAAATGCAGGCATTCATCAACTCTCTGGACCGAACCTCTATTCTGGAGACGGTCAGAACGGGTTCATGTGGTGTCGGCAGGGGTGAGAGAATCCTCAAGGTCTGACCTTGGAAGTACTGTGTTACTGAAGCCAGAAGGTATGGTGGTCTGAATCCATTCCTGTTGCAAAACAATCATTTACTGGAGTTCTTATGAAGGTTTTTTATGACAAAGATTGCGACTTGTCGCTGATCAAAGGCAAGACGGTCGCCATTATTGGTTATGGTTCGCAAGGCCATGCACATGCTCTGAATCTGCATGATTCGGGTGTCAATGTGGTCGTTGGCTTGCGCAAAGACGGCGCATCCTGGAACAAGGCTGTCAACGCAGGTCTGAAAGTGGCTGAAGTGGCTGAGGCTGCAAGCAGCGCCGATCTTGTGATGATCCTCTTGCCCGATGAGAACATCGCTAAAGTCTATCGTGACAGCATCCATGACAACCTCAAGCCTGGTGCTGCACTGGCTTTTGCCCATGGCTTCAACATTCACTACGGTCAGGTTGTTCCACGTGCAGACGTTGATGTGATCATGGTTGCTCCCAAGGCGCCTGGTCATACAGTCCGCGGTACCTACGCTCAAGGCGGTGGTGTGCCTGCCCTGGTTGCTGTTCACCAAGACAACTCAGGTGCAGCACGTGATATCGCTCTGTCTTATGCTTGCGCAATCGGCAGTGGCCGTGCAGGCATCATCGAAACGACCTTCCGTGAAGAAACTGAGACTGACCTCTTTGGTGAGCAAGCGGTTTTGTGCGGTGGTGCTGTTGAATTGATCCGTGCTGGCTTTGAAACACTGGTTGAAGCCGGTTATGCACCAGAAATGGCATATTTTGAGTGCTTGCACGAACTCAAGCTCATTGTTGATCTGATCTACGAAGGTGGTATCGCCAACATGAACTACTCGATCTCGAACAACGCAGAGTACGGTGAGTATGTCACCGGACCCCGCATCGTGACCGAGCAGACACGCGAAGCAATGCGTCAGGCTCTGCGTGACATTCAGACTGGTGAGTACGCCAAGAGCTTCATTCTGGAAAACCAGGCTGGCGCACCGACACTGACCTCACGTCGCCGTATCATGGCTGAATCTCAGATCGAGCAAGTTGGTGCCAAACTGCGCGCAATGATGCCTTGGATTGCTGCCAACAAGTTGGTCGACAAGAGCAAGAACTAAGCAGGGCTTCAAGCAAGAAATCCGGAACTGTTTTGCCGGGAATTGATCAAAGCGCCCTCAGGGGCGCTTTTTTTCGGTTAATCTTCGGCTTGTTGACCCATTTTGGTATGGTATGAAAAAACTGCATTACCCACATCCGATTATTGCTCGCGAAGGTTGGCCTTTTCTGGCCATAGCTGTGGTTATCGCCTTGGCGGTAACGTACTGGGCGCCTGGTATTTCAATCATCTTCTGGCTGCTCGCATTGTTTGTATTGCAGTTTTTCCGGGATCCTCCCAGGGCCGGAAGCATGCAGGAAAACGATGTGCTCAGCCCTGCTGATGGCAGGATCGTGATGATTGCCGAGGCGGATGATCCTTATGCTGAGCGCCGTGCGCTGAAAATCAGTGTGTTCATGAACGTTTTCAACGTCCACAGCAATCGCAGTCCAGTCGATGGCGTGGTAAGGAAGGTAGAGTACTTTCCAGGGAAGTTTTTCAATGCTGCGCTGGATAAAGCGTCGCTGGAAAATGAACGCAATGCCATCGTGATTCAGACACCGCAAAACCATACTGTCACAGCAGTTCAAGTGGCAGGCCTGATAGCAAAGAGGATTCTTTGCTATGCGCGTGTGGGCCAGCAATTGTCGCGAGGTGAACGTTATGGTTTTATCAGATTCGGTTCACGTGTAGATATTTATTTGCCACTCGGTTCGAGACCTAGGGTGGCGATTGGTGACAAAGTTCGGGCAACAAGTACCGTACTGGCTCAACTACCCAATTGAGGGGTTTGTCATGCATGATTTCCGGATTCGCCAGGACGGCGTGGAACTGGAAAAGAAACGCCGTGCAATTTATTTTTTGCCAAATGCATTTACCACAGCGGCTTTATTTGCCGGGTTCTATGCTGTAGTTCAGGCAATGAATGGCCAGTTTGAGCTGGCAGCGATTGCCATCTTCTGCGCTTTGGTGCTTGATGGTATGGATGGCCGGGTTGCCAGGTTGACGAACACCCAGTCTGCCTTTGGAGAGCAATACGACTCCCTGTCAGACATGACTTCCTTCGGGGTGGCACCGGCTCTTGTTGCCTATCAGTTTTCCATGCATGACCTTGGTCGCTGGGGATGGTTGGCTGCTTTCGTTTACGTGGCTGGTGCAGCATTGAGGTTGGCGCGCTTCAACACCAACATCGGTGTTGTCGACAAGCGTTTTTTTCAGGGGTTGCCAAGCCCTGCCGCAGCTGCCCTTGTGGCAGGATTTGTCTGGCTGATCAATGACCACCGCCTTGATATCTCAGCGGAACTGTTGGCTTGGACGACCTTCGGCTTGACTGTCTATGGAGGGGTGACCATGGTGAGCAATGCCCCTTTCTACAGTGGCAAGAACCTGGCATTGGGCAAGAGTGTTCCTTTCTGGGCTATCCTGGTTTTTGTGGCATTGCTTGTATTTATTTCCAGCAACCCGCCAGTTGTCCTGTTCGGGTTGTTCGTGGTCTATGGGCTATCAGGTTGGATCATGTGGCTCTGGAAATTGAAAAGAGCCAAGGCGCTGGCTAGGCGGCAAGCGGCAGGCTTGGAACAAGAGCCTTCGGAAGGTGCCGAGAAATCAACTGAAAACCACGGTTGAGTTTTCTGGTTCGTAAACACAAAAGGGACAAGAGAAAGCTTGTCCCTTTGTTGTGCGCCCAGCATGGGCGCACTCCTGCGGGTGCAAGTCCCGCCATGAGTTGATCACAGCGAATGAAGTGAAGCGCAACTGCGTGAGGGTGACTGAGCGTGGGAAGGAAGCGTGGAGC
>Ga0180217_1000562_pt1 | contig 56980 bp, 52 predicted proteins | sample eDN3rd37CBELigOP_FD_128521 | JGI IMG/M metagenome (GOLD analysis project Ga0180217, IMG submission 128521) | Enriched Organic Plus compost microbial communities from Emeryville, California, USA - eDNA 3rd pass 37_C BE-Lig OP (version 2) (version 2) ...
AATCGCAAGATTGCGCATGCTGAGCGCGGGACGATCCGCCAGCACGGCACCAAACATGACGAGAGTCATGACGAGCGAGCGTTCGGTCGCCACATCCGAGCCCGAGAAGATGCAATAGGCGGTTGCGCCGACCATCGCGGCGACGGCGGCGATCCTCTTCACGGGCCAGGCCAGCGCGAGAGACGGGACCAGCGCCAGGAGAGCCCGCACGAGCCAGAAGAACGTGCCGGCCGCCAGCACCATGTGCAGCCCGGAGATGGATACGATGTGGTAGATGCCCGCCGCGCGCAGGACATCGTTCGTCGGCTCGGGGATCAGCCCCCGCTTGCCTGTGACGAGGGCGGCCCCCACGCCGCCCGCCGCGCCGCCAATGGCGGAGGCGATGCGGTGGGTGAGCGCGTTGCGCGCTTCGTCCACCTGCGCGGCCAGCCACAGGGACCAGTCAGGAGGCGCCGGCGGCTCGGCCACACGGATCGCCCCGGTGAAGGAGCCCACGGCGCCGATACCCTTGTAATAGGCGTCGCGGGCGAAGTCGTATCCTCCGGGCCAGGCCGGCTGCGGTGGCGGCAGAAGACGGGCGGTCCCGGTGATGAACTGGCCCGCCGCGAGATCGCCTGCCCTTCGCGCCGAGACCCGAACCCGCTCCGGCCGCTCCGTCTCGCTGACGCCTTGAAGGGAAACGACGCGCAGCAGGAGGCGCTTGCCCTCCTCCCGATCCTCCACGGCTTCGATGAAACCGGACAGCGGCACGATCATCGTGCGGGAGAGAACCGGGGCCGCGACGCTGCGCGTTCGGACGATACCGGCCGAAAACCCGGCGAAGACGGCGCCAAGAGCCGCACAGGCGGCCAGCGCGGTCAGGTTGTGGCGGAACCGATAGGCTGCCGTTCCGCACAGCGCCAACGCTCCGAGGGGAGCCCAGAGCGCCGGCCGCTCGGCCTGGAAGAACAGCACGATGCCAAGCCCGAAATAGACGGCGAGCCAGGGAAAAAGCCTCCGCTGCTCGATCTCCTGGGCAAGGCACCGGCCCCACCATCCGCGCCAGTCCAGAGCGTTCCAGTCCAGCGCCAGCCCGAACGGCCACTGCAGCGCCAACGCCCGCGCGGGGCTGCGCGGGATCCGGTTCTGCTCCCCATTGTTATACTCGGTCATGGCTTCGGCTTAACGCGGGGTCTGTTGCATGCTAGACGAGCGCAAGCTCCGGCCCAAACCGCCCTGTGGATGAGCCGGACGAACGCGCGTCAGGCGCCCAAGACCGCGCCAATACTCAAGAATTTCAGCTAAGGTTCCTGCGATGACCGTCGTCACCCGCTTCGCTCCCTCGCCCACCGGCTTCCTGCATATCGGCGGGGGACGCACGGCCCTGTTCAACTGGCTCTATGCCAAGCGGCATGGAGGCAAGATGCTCCTGCGCATCGAGGACACGGACCGGGAACGCTCCACGGATGCCGCCATCACGGCGATTCTCGACGGCCTGAAGTGGCTCGGGCTCGACTGGGATGGCGACGTGGTCTACCAGTTCTCCCGCGCAGCCCGTCACCGCGAGGTCGCCGAGACTCTGCTGGCCAAGGGAAAGGCGTATTATTGCTACGCCACTCCGCAGGAGCTGGAGGAGATGCGCGAGACGGCCCGCCGGGAAGGCCGCCCTTCCCGCTATGATGGCCGGTGGCGCGACCGCGATCCCTCCGAGGCTCCGAAGGACGTGAAGCCCGTGATCCGCCTCAAGGCCCCCACCGAGGGCGAGACGGTGGTGGACGACCTGGTGCAGGGCCGTGTGGTCTGGCAGAACAAGGATCTCGATGATCTCGTGCTGCTGCGCTCCGACGGCACGCCCACCTACATGCTCGCCGTGGTGGTGGACGATCACGATATGGGCATCACGCATGTGATCCGCGGCGACGACCATCTGACGAATGCCGCTCGCCAGACGCAGATTTACCAGGCGATGGGCTGGGACGTGCCGAAGATGGCGCATATCCCCCTGATCCATGGCCCGGACGGCGCCAAGCTCTCCAAGCGCCACGGCGCGCTCGGCGTGGAGGCCTATCGCAGCATGGGCTACCTCCCGGAGGCCCTGCGCAACTACCTCGTGCGTCTCGGCTGGAGCCATGGCGATCAGGAGATCTTTTCGACGCAGGAAATGATCGAAGCCTTCAGCCTCGAAAATATCGGCCGTTCGCCGGCCCGCTTCGATTTCGCGAAGCTGGAGAACCTCAACGGTTACTATATGCGCCAAGCCGACAACGAGCGGCTGGTGAATGCCCTCGAGGATCTGCTGCCGGAACTCGGCGGCGACGAGCATCATCTGGGCCGCAAGTTCACCCCGGCCCTGCGTGATAAGCTGATCGCCGCCATGCCGGGCCTGAAGGAGCGCGCCAAGACCCTCGTGGAGCTGCTCGACAGCGCCTACTATCTCTATGCCCAGCGCCCGCTGAAGCTCGACGAGAAGGCCGCCAGCCTCCTCGCCGACGGACGCGCCCGTCTGGTTGGCATCGCCGAGAAGCTGCAGGGTGTCTCCGACTGGAACAGCCAGAGCGTCGAAACCGTGGTGCGTGAGCACGCGGAGTCGATCGGCGCCAAGCTCGGACAGGTGGCACAGCCCCTGCGCGCGGCGCTCACGGGCCGGGCCACCTCCCCTGGTCTGTTTGACGTGATGGCGGTGCTCGGCAAAGAGGAAACCCTGTTGCGCATTCAGGACCAACTGAAGAATGCGCCTGCCGCATAGCAGGCGCACCCGCCTTTAGACGTGCTTGCCCGTGACCCACGGATAAGCTACCGAAGGCGCCATTCTCCCACCGACCGGCTGACCTCGGTCCGGCAGCTCAAGCCCGGAGGTTCTCCTCCCAAGCCTTGGTTGCTCTAGGTTATGCCCGGCCTCCTGCTGAAAGGGCGAAGACCCATGAGTTCCACCTCCACACTCTCAGTCGACAACAAGGCCGTGGATCTAGCGGTGAAAGAGGGCACGATCGGCCCGAGCGTCATCGATATTTCAAAGCTTTATGCCCAGACCGGGATGTTCACCTACGACCCGGGCTTCACCTCGACCGCATCCTGCGAGTCGAAGATCACCTATATCGACGGTGACAAGGGCATTCTTCTGTATCGGGGTTACCCGATCGACCAGCTCGCCGAGCACGGCGACTTCCTTGAGACCTGCTATCTGCTTCTCTACGGAGAGTTGCCGACGGCTGCCCAGAAGGCGGATTTCGACTACCGTGTCACGCGCCACACGATGGTGCATGACCAGATGAACCGGTTCTTCACCGGCTTCCGCCGCGACGCCCACCCGATGGCGATCATGGTGGCCTGCGTCGGCGCGCTCTCGGCCTTCTATCACGACTCCACCGACATCTCCGATCCGCAGCAGCGCATGGTTGCGTCCATGCGCATGATCGCGAAGATGCCGACGCTCGCGGCGATGGCCTACAAGTACTCGATCGGCCAGCCCTTCGTGTATCCGCAGAACGATCTGGACTACACCTCGAACTTCCTGCGCATGTGCTTCGCCGTGCCGTGCGAAGAGTACAAGGTGAACCCGGTTCTCGCACGCGCCCTCGACCGCATCTTCATCCTGCACGCCGATCACGAGCAGAACGCCTCGACCTCGACCGTGCGTCTCGCCGGCTCGTCGGGCGCGAATCCCTTCGCCTGCATCGCGGCCGGCATCGCCTGCCTCTGGGGACCGGCTCACGGCGGCGCCAACGAGGCCGCTCTCAAGATGCTGGAAGAGATCGGAACGCCCGACCGCATTCCGATGTACATCCAGAAGGCCAAGGACAAGAACGATCCGTTCCGTCTCATGGGCTTCGGTCACCGGGTCTATAAGAACTACGATCCGCGGGCCCGCATCATGCAGAAGACCACGCATGAGGTGCTCAGCGAGCTTGGCATCAAGGACGATCCGCTCCTCGACGTCGCCATGGAGCTCGAGCAGATCGCGCTGAAGGACGACTACTTCATCGAGAAGAAGCTCTATCCGAACATCGACTTCTACTCGGGCATCACGCTCAAGGCGATGGGCTTCCCGACCTCCATGTTCACGGTGCTCTTCGCGCTGGCCCGCACGGTCGGCTGGATCGCCCAGTGGAGCGAGATGATCGAGGACCCGTCCCAGCGCATCGGCCGCCCGCGCCAGCTCTACACCGGCTCGCCGGAGCGCAACTACGTGACCCTCGCCCAGCGCGGGTAAGATCATCGTCGGAAAAGGATAAGCGAAAGGGGCCGGAAGGCCCCTTTCATTGTTTCTGCGGGAAAGCCAGCCCTATCCTTGCGACCTTGGGACGGACGGCCTTCATCTCGCTCTGGTTCGAGGCGAACTCGCTGTCGCTGGACACCCTTATCTGTGCGTCCTCGCTCGTCGTCTCATCCAGTGAGAAGATGACGAACAGGCTGCAACCGCCCGGAACGGCAGACAGCTCGCCGCCTTTCCAATCCGAACTCGTTCCACCGAAATCCCAACCGAATCCATAAAGTGTGAACGGCCTGCCGTTCAGAGCCTCGACCTCATCCAGCGTCATGCCCACGCGGATGCCTTTCGGGCCAACCCAGTTCCTGCCGGAAGTTTGAACGGAGGCCGGTTGCTTACGCGATTTTTCATTCCACCAGACGACCTCGACACTCCGAGGCGGATCTTTCGGGAAGACAGTACTCGCGCTCATCGGCTCGGATTCTTCATAAACCACCGACTTCACCACATTCCGCGGCCCGAAGACGCTGACGAGCCGTTGGTGGTCCGAATCCCTGGCGAAGGGCCCTTCGCATTTGAACTCTTCGGCATAGGCCGTTGAAACCATTAAGCCGATTGCAAGGACACCCGTAATGTCCATGCGCTGCAACCATCTGTTTCTCATCGCCCTCGCCCTGAAAGGATGTGGGCAAACGATAAAGAAACAAAATTGCGGAATCTAGGCTTAAAGGCTTTTGACTCTGCCGCGAAGAAGCTCATCCACGATCCGGGCCGCGCGCTCGCTCGGCATCTCGTCGCCGATCCGCATCAGTTCGTCGAGGCGTAGCAGCGCTCTCTCCTGCGCCTGACGTTCCTTCGTGTCGGACAGCAGCGGCAGCAGCGCCCTCGCCAGCGTTTCGGGCGTGCAATCGTCCTGGATGAACTCGGGGATCGCGTTCTCGCCCAGGACAAGGTTCGTGAGCACAATTGATTGTGCCTTGATGAGTGGGCGCAGAATGATCGCCTCGATCCTGGACACCTTGTAGGCCACCACCATGGGAATGCCGGAGAGGCCGAGTTCGAGCGTCACGGTGCCCGATGCCGCGAGCGCCACGTCCGCGCTGCGGAAGGCCTGCCATTTGGCGGCCTCGCCCTCGACAATGCGCGGCTCCACCTTCCACGTGCTTGTCCCTTCCCGGATCGCCTGTACCAGATGGGGCACGGCGGGAACCGTCACCTCGAAAGCGCGCGGCGAGCGCTGTTGGAGCAGATTTAAGGTCTCGCCGAAAGTATCGAGCAGCCGGCTCACCTCGGAGCGGCGGCTCCCGGGCAGGACGAGAAGATTGAGCGGACCGTTCCTATGCAGGTCGCGCTCGCCTTCGGAGGGCCTGAACTCCTTCACGCGCTCGATCAGCGGGTGCCCCACATAGGTGGTTGGCGGACCGCCGAGGCGCTTGTGGGCGTCAGGCTCGAACGGCAGGAGCGCGAGCAGATGATCCACATAGGCACGCATCTTCGCGGCGCGTCCCGGCCGCCAGGCCCAGACCGATGGGCTCACATAATCGACCACCGGAATATGCGGCGCGCGCTTGCGCACGGCTCTGGCGACGCGATGGGTGAAATCGGGACTGTCGATGATGATGAGGATATCCGGATCAGCGCTAACGACGGCATCCGCCGTGGCCTTGATCCGGTTCAGGATCGTCGGCAGCCGACCGATCACGGCGACGATTCCCATGACGGCGATGTCCTCGAGCGGGAACAGGCTCTTCAGGCCTTCCGCTTCCATGGCGTGGCCGCCGACGCCACCGAAACGCAGGCGCTCGGCGCCAAGCCGGGCTTTCAGCGCGCGCATGAGCTTCGCGCCGAGCTGGTCGCCGGATTCCTCGCCTGAGACGATCCAGATGTTCAAGGGCTCGGCATCAGCCACGAATGCTCTCCATCCAGGGCAGATCGACGGCGATGAGGAACAGGCCCAGACGGTCGGCGGCCCGCAGGGTCTCCTCCTGCTCCAGCACGAAGGTGGAGCCTGCGCCGATGGCGATGCCGGAGAGCCCTGCTTTCGCGGCCTCGACCACGGTCCTAGGACCTATGGTCGGCATGTCGACCCGCAGGTCCTGGCCACGCTTGGCGGCCTTGATCAAAACGCCCCCCTCCTTCCGGCGGCGAAGGCCGAACCACGAACGCCGAAGACCGGCCACGCGGACCAGCATGCGATCAGTGCCCTCGGGCCCCTCGATCGCCAGTACGTGATTGCGGGCGATCACGGCGCCCTGGCCGATATCGAAGGCAGAAAGCGAAGCGAGAAGATCGAGCCCGACGGCAATCGCCTGCCGGTCGTCCTCGTCGGGCTCCAGAGCCCCGCGCAGATCGCGGGCTGCGACGAGATCGGGTGCAAGCTCGTGCGCGCCGACCACGCGGTGCCCGCGCTCCTCGATCAGCATCACCGCCCCGCGCAGCACCTGATCGTCGCCGCGGGTGATGACCTCCTTGACCTCCTGCATGTTGCGGAGCGCCGAATAGGCGCCGAGAAGCGCCGAGAAGCCCGGACGGCGCACGGCCCCGGCGAGGGCGACCGCGGAGGGCTTCCAACCGTCGAGGGTGCTCAAGATCGTCTTCAGGTCGAGGAGGTCCACATTCGCGTGAGCCCTCCTGCGCAATTCAGGCGCCGCAAAGCCCCGGAACGCCAGGACCCGATAGTCCTGACCCGTCCGGTCGAGGTGTTCGACAAGCTGAATCGGAAGGCGGCCGCCGCCTGCAATGATGGCGATGGGGCCGCCTGATTGAGCGCGAGATGCTCCCTGAGAGCCACCTCGCGCGATCATCTCGTGTTCGGGTGGCATGGAGCCTCACCCGGCATTGCCGACGGGATCCTTCGGCGTGCAGATTGAGCGATCCTTGCCCTCGCGGATGAAGTCCAGGATCTCATTCACGAAGGGATGGCTCTGGAACTCGGCCGCCACATCCTCGACGCGCTCGGACAGTGTGCCCTCATCCGCAAACAGAAGACGATAGGCGCGGCGGATATCGTGGATCTGCTCACGGGTGAAGTTGCGCCGGCGCATGCCGATGATGTTGAGCCCCGCGAGATGCGCGCGGTTGCCCATGGCCATGCCGTAAGGAATGAGATCATTCTCCAGGCCGGACATGCCGCCGACGAAGGCATGGCTGCCCACGCGCGCGAACTGGATCACGGCAGAGCCGCCGCCGAAGATCACGAAATTGCCGACCGTCACATGGCCGGCCAGCATGACGTTGTTGGACAGGATGCAGTCGTTGCCGACCTTGGTATCGTGGCCCACATGGGAGCCCGCCAGGAAGGTGCAGCGATCACCGATGACCGTCCGCAGGCCGCCACCTTCCGTGCCCGGGTTCATGGTTACGCCTTCGCGGATCATGCAATCGGAGCCGATCTCGAGCGTGGAGGCCTCGCCGCGGTACTTCAGGTCCTGCGGGATATGGCCGATCGAAGCGAAGGGGAAGATCCGTGTCCGTGCGCCGATTTTCGTTTTGCCAGCCAGAGCCACGTGGCTCATGAGCTGGCAGCCATCGCCGAGCTCGACCTCCGGGCCGATCGTGCAGTACGGGCCGATCCTGACGCCGGCCCCGATCTTGGCGCCGTCCTCGATGATGGCGGTCGGATGGATCACGCTTTCCATCAGTCGGTCACCAGCATGGCGCTGACCTCGGCCTCACAGACGAGCACGCCGTCCACCTTGGCCTCGCCCTTGTACCACCACATGTTGCGGCGGTTGTTGATCTTCCTCATGTGGAACTCGACCCGGTCGCCGGGCTCCACGGGCTTGCGGAACTTCACCTTGTCGATGGTCATGAAGAACACCTGCTTGGGCTTGGCCTGCTCGGCCATCTTGGCCTTGACGCAGATGGCGCCCGCCGTCTGAGCCATGGCCTCGATGAGGAACACGCCCGGAAAAATCGGACGCGACGGGAAATGGCCCGTGAATTGTGGCTCATTGAAGGTGACGTTCTTGATGCCGATGCACGAATTGTCGCCGTCGATGTCGATGATCTTGTCGACCAGCAGGAAAGGATAACGATGCGGCAGCAGCTCGAGAATCTCGAGGATGTCGGCGGTTTGAAGCGTAGTGGGCGCTTCGGACATGACTGAATACTCCGGATATAGTCCTGGCGGATCTATCTCTTAGGAAGATGCGCCGTCGTCATTGTCGGAATCGCCCTTGGATGCAAGCTTTTTCAGGGCGGTGATCTCACGGAACCACTCGCGCATGGGCCGGGCCGGGACTCCACCCCAGCGCGCGCCAGCGGGAACGTCGCCGTTCACGCCGCTGGTGGCAGCAATCTGGGCGCCCATGCCAATCCGCACATGCCCCTTTACGGCGACCTTGCCGCCGAGGGCCACATAATCCTCGAGGGTGCTCGAGCCAGCGATGCCGACCTGAGCTACGATGACGCAATGGCGCCCGATGACCACGTTGTGGCCGATCTGGACGAGATTATCGATCTTGGTACCCTCGCCGATCACGGTATCGCGGCTTGCGCCCCGGTCAACCGTCGTATTGGCGCCGATCTCCACGTCGTCCTGGATGATGACGCGCCCGATCTGCGGCACCTTGAGATGGCCCTGAGGACCCATGGCGAAGCCGAATCCATCCTGGCCGATGCGCACGCCCGGATGCAGGATGACCCGGTTCCCGATGAACGCGTTCGACACGGTGACCTGCGGCGCGAGCGAGCAGTCGCGGCCGATTTTCACATGCGGGCCGATGACCGAGTGAGCGCCGATGATGGTGCCCGAGCCGATCTCCGCATGCGGTCCGATGACCGCACCGGGATCGACCGTCACGCCATGTTCGAGGCGGGCGGAAGGATGCACGAAGGAGCCGGGGGAAATGCCTGTGGCCGCGAAGGAGGATTCCGGCCGCATCGCCGTCGGGAACATCCTGCCCATGACCTGTGCGAAGACGCGATAGGCCAAGGGCGTGACGAGGGCTACGGTGTCGGACGGCACCTTCGACGCGTAGCGCGGCGTCACAAGGCAGGCTCCGGCGCGGGTGGCCTTGAGGGCTCCCACATAGGCGGGGTTGTCCATATAGGCGAGATCGCTGGGACCTGCGCTTTCGAGCGGAGCGACGCCTTTAAGCAAAAACTCCCCGTCGATGTCGTCGGGGAGCGTCGTCTGCGCCATCTCCGCCACCTGACGTAGGGTCAACGTCTGGTTTTGCGGAAAGAAAATCGATTCTGTCATGAAAAAAGCGAGGGCGCCCCCAAAAGGCGCCCTCCCCGCTGATTAGAAGCGTGTGCCGCCGGAGAAGCGGAAGGACTGGGTACGGTCTTCGCCGATCCGGCTTCCATCCGGCTGGAGGATACCCTCTTCCTTGGTGAGGGCAACAGCGTAGTCGAAGCGGATCGGGCCGAGCGGCGAGGACCACAGGATCGACGCACCGACCGACGAGCGGATCTTGTGGCTGTCGAGCACCTCGATGCAGTTCCGCTGCGGTCCCGTATCGGTGCATCCACCGTCAGGAGCGAACACGCCACCAACATCGAACCGGGTCGGGCCCTCATATCCATAGAGCGTACCCGCGTCGGCGAAGACCGCGCCCTTCAGGCCCAGATCGCGCGGCAGACCGAAGATCGGGAACTGCACTTCGAGCGAAGCGCCGAAATAGGTCGTGCCGCCAACGGCATTGGCCTTGTCGTCAGGGCTCGAGATGTCACGCGGCCCAATACCGTTCGTGGCAAAGCCGCGAACCAGCGACGGGCCCATGAAGAAGTGATCCACGATGCGCAGATCGGACCCGTCGGCTCCGCTGTCGCCGAAGCCAATGATGTGACCGCCCTGAACACGGGCGATTCCCACCACGTCCTCGAGCAGCTCGCGGTAGTAGCGAGCATCACCGGTGGCCCGGAAGTAGCGCGAGTCGCCGCCCAGACCGGCGAAATCCGTCTTCACTTCGGCGTAGAAGCCGTTGCGCGGATCGCGGGTGCTGTCGAGGGTGTTGTAATTGAAGGTCAGGCCGGCAAGCGACGTGATCGTCTTGCCCTGCGATTCCTTGATCGCCAGCGAAGCCTCACCATTCGTCAAGCAGTTGTCCGCGGTCGTGACGCCGGGGATCGGGAACGTACAATCGTTATACGGCTTGTCCTCGTCGTTCGGGATCTCCACGTCCTGCTGGTACAGCGAGTAGCGGGCCGTGATCGTGAACTCTTCCGTGATCGGCAGGCCGAGGCGGAGCTGACCACCCGTCATACGGTTCTCGTAGCGGGAGTAGCGGGTCTGGTCGCTGAACTTCGAGAACAGGTCGATGCCGGCCGCCATGCGGTAGCCGAGGAAGTACGGCTCCGTGAACGAGAAGTCGATGCCGTGCGAGCGCTGGCCCAACTGACCGGCCAGGCGGACGAACTGGCCGCGACCCAGGAAATTGGTCTCGGTGACCGAGACTTCACCGATGAAGCCGTCGGCCGTCGAATAGCCGCCCGAAACCGAGAAGGCGCCGGTGGACTGATCTTCCACGTCCACGTTCACGACCACGCGGTCGGCCGAGGAGCCCGGCTCATTGGAGATGCGGACGTTCTTGAAGTAACCGAGGTTCTTCAGACGACGCTCGGCGCGATCAATGAACACCTGATTATAGGCATCGCCCTCGCCCAGATCGAACTCACGACGGATGACGTAGTCCCGGGTGCGGGTGTTGCCGCGGATGTTGATGCGCTCGATGTAGATGCGCGGGCCCTCCTCGACGACATAGCCGAGATTGACCGTGCGGGTCGAAGGATCGCGGGTGCCGACGGGGCGAACCTGCACGAAGGGATTGCCCTGGCGCGCCACGGTGCGGGTCATGGCCTGAACCGACTTCTCGACGGCTTCGGCATTGTAGACCGAACCGGCCGAGGTCACGAGGTCGCCGCGGAGTTCCTCGCCGCTCACCGTCGCGACGCGAGAATCGACAGTGACATTGCCGACGCGATACTGCGGACCTTCCTGGACAGCGATGGTGATGATGTAGCCGCCGGCGTTCGGGTCGAACGTCACGTCGCTGGAGACGATCTGGAAATCCGCATAGCCGTTCTTGAGGTAGTAGCGGCGGATCAGCTCCAGGTCGTTGGACAGACGATCCGGATCATAGACGTCCGAGCTCTTCAGAAAGCTCAGGATGTTGGTCTCGGTGGTCTGCATGATGCCGCGCAGACGACCGGACGAGATCTCGTTGTTGCCGACGAAGCGAATCTCCTTCACGCCCGTCTTGTCGCCCTCGACGATGGTGTAGACCACGTCGACGGTGCCGTTCGGGAGATCCACGATACGCGGCGTGACCTGGGCAAGGCCACGGCCCTGGCGGCGATAGATCTCGAGAATCCGCTGCACGTCGGCGTCGATGGCCGCCTGGCTGACCGGCGTGCGGGCGCGAGCTTGAAGATCACCCTCGAGAATCGCTCTGTCGACCTTGCTGTTGCCCTCGATGACAACCCGGTTGATGAGTGGACCCTGGGCGGCGGAAGCACGGCGGCCCGTCTGAGCGAGAGCGGTGTCCGCAACGGTAAGGCCAGCCATCAGCGCGCTCAAGGCGATCACTGCGGTGGCGGCCGGCTTCTTCCGGCGTGGCGTGGTCGTCGACATCTTCAACTGGCCCGTTTCTTTATACTTTGTCCATCGCGGGAAGAGTCCCGCCAGGTTGGAGAAAGAGGTCCCAACCCTATCGGTGCTGTCCCGCTTGTACAAACTTTCGCCGCCATTGCAAACGGCCCCTACAAACAGAGTAGCAATTTTTAGCGGGCGTGGCGTCCGTGTCACGCCTGGCCGGACAGAAATGTCGGGACAAGGTGAACGAGACCTCATCCGAAGGAGCGGGTCAGGTCGCTCCAGGTCGCGAGCAGCATCAGCATGGCCACGAAGGCAAAGCCGATCCTGAAGCCGATTTCCTGGGCTTTTTCGCTCAGAGGACGCCCTCGGACAGCCTCGATGGCATAGAACAGAAGATGTCCGCCATCGAGCAGCGGGATGGGGAAAAGGTTAATGAGACCGATGGAAACCGACATGAACCCGATGAGATTCACCAGGCTGTAGAGCCCGCCGACCTCGTAGGCCGTGCCCGCGATACGGGCGATTCCGACCGGCCCGGAGAGCTGGTCGATCGATTCCCGGCCCAGAATCAGGCGGCGAAGGAAATTGACCGTGCGATCGACCTGGTTCCAGGTGTCGACGGCCCCGGCCTTCAGGGCCCCCAGCGGACCATAGGAAATGTGCTTGATGGCCGAGCGATCCTGAGGCGCCTGAACGCCCAGGAGGCCGATCCGCTGCTTGCCGAACGGCGTCTCCCGCGTTTCCACCTTAGGCGTCGCGGTCAGCTTCACGGACTGACCGTCGCGCTCGACGACGAAGTTCAACGGCTCGCCCGCACTCGAGCTGACGATCATCTGCATGTCGGCAAAGGTGTCGATGCGAGTGCCGTCGATAAAGCGGATCACGTCCTGCGGCTGGAAACCCGCCTCCTCGGCCGCGCTCCCCGGAATGACCCGTTCGATGACCGGCTCCAGGACCATGCGGCCGCTGAAATAATTGAAGCCGGCGAAGATCGCGATGGCGAGGATGAAATTGGCGATGGGCCCCGCCGCGACGGTCGCCGCGCGCTTGGCGACATTTTGATGGGGAAAACTGATGGCGCGCTGCTCGGGCGGCATCTGCTGCACGCCCTGGGCATCGGGAACGCTCGCCGCATTCATGTCGCCTACGAACTTCACGTAGCCGCCCAGGGGAATCGCCGAGATCTTCCAGCGGGTCCCGTGCTTGTCCGTCCAGCCGACGAGCTCGGGCCCGAATCCGATGGAGAACGCCGTCACGCCGATGCCGCAGCGTCGTCCCACCCAGTAATGACCGTATTCGTGGATGAAGACCACGACTGTCAGCACCAGGAGGAAGGCAAAGATCGTCAGGGCAAAGGACCCTGTCATGCCACCGATTGCCGAAAGCCAATCCATTATCGTTCCTTCCGCGCCCTCGTCCGGGCGCCTCAAATTTGCCTGGCCGGAACGAGGCACCGCGCCCGGGTCCGGGCCTCGCCGTCAATGGCAAGGGCCTCCGTGACCGTCGCAGGGGCATTCCCGCTTCCGACCATAGTTGAGCAAACTTCCTCAACTATTTCAGAGATATTATAAAATCCAATTCGATCTGCCATATAGGCTTCGACCGCAATCTCATTGGCGGCATTCAGAATCGTGGGCATGGCCCCGCCGGTCTGAAGAGCCGCCTTCGCGAGCGCAAGGCACGGAAACCGCGCTTCGTCCGCCTTCTCGAAGGTTAAGCGGCCAATCGCGGCAAGATCGAGACGGGGCAGGTCCATGGAAAGGCGTGCGCTGTTCTGCAGCGCATTGGCGATGGGCACCTTCATGTCCGGAAGCGCCAAGCCTGCGGTAATTGCGCCGTCGGCCCATTGGACGAGGCCGTGAACGATGGCCTCCGGATGGACGAGTACGTCGAGGCGCTCCGCGTCGAGGTCGAACAGGTGGTGGGCCTCGATCAGCTCCAGCCCCTTGTTCATGAGGGTGGCAGAATCGATGTTGATCTTGGACCCCATGGACCAGACCGGATGGGCCGACGCCTGCCTAGAATCCGCCGTCGCAATCTGCTCGCGTGTCCAGGTCCGGAACGGGCCCCCGCTTGCGGTTATCACCGCCCTTTCCACATCCCGGTTGTGGCCGGCGGAGAGAGCGTGATCGAGGGCGTTGTGCTCCGAATCCACAGGCCGGACCGAGACGCCGAGACGGCGGGCCTCCGCCATGAAGGCCGCGCCCGCGCAGACAAGGCTCTCCTTGTTGGCGAGGGCGATCCGGCGACCGGGTTTCAGGGCGGCATAGGTCGGCTCCAGGCCTGCCGTTCCGCTGATGGCGGCCATGACGAGGTCGGACGGGCGGTCCACCGCTTCGAGCACGGCGGAGCGGCCCGCGCCGCTGTCGATGCCGGTCCCGGCGAGTGCGTCCTTCAAGGCCCCGCCGGCGCTCTCATCGGACAGGGCAGCGAACCGCGCGCCGAGGCGCTTCGCCATTTCGGCAAGGGCGACAGCGTTCTTCCCGCCGACGACCGCCTCGACACGAAACTCGTCCGGGTGCGCCAGAACCACATCCGCCGTGGAGCAGCCGATGGAGCCCGTGGCTCCAAGAATCGTGAGGGACCGGGTCATGAAAAGCTAAGCAACTCCGTGTGCGACGAGAAGCACGATGCCGAGGATGAAGGACACGGCCCAGAAGCCGTCGAGACGATCCATCACGCCGCCATGTCCTGGTATGAGATGGCTCGAATCCTTCACATCGCAATGGCGCTTGAGCGCGGATTCGCCGAGATCGCCGATCTGGCTCGCGACGGAGGCGACCATGGACAGCGCGATCACGCTCCAAAGCCCGAAGGAATGATCGAGCCCCCAGCGCCGGCCCAGCCAGGCCACGAGAACGCCAGCCAGGGCAGCGGCAAAGACGCCGCCGAGGAAGCCTGACCAAGTCTTCTTGGGGCTGATCGAGGGACAGAGCTTCGGACCACCCAAGGCCCGCCCCGTGAAATAGGCCGCGATATCCGTGGCCCACACGACGCCGAACATCCAGATCAGCGCCAGCACGCCGATTTCGGGATAGGCGCGGACCATGGGCGGAACGAGCACCATCACCGCGGCATAGGCGAAGCCGGAGGCCGCCCAGAGCCGCTTGCGCGCGCCTCTGGCGATCAATGTTCCGAGGATAAGGAATCCCAGCGCCGTCGCGGCGCCCATCGCAAGGCCCGCCCCAGTCAGGTAGACCAGCGTGAGAGCCAGAAGTCCCAGCCCGAAGACCGCCTGAACGGCCCGGCGCGGCTCGATCTTCACCATCTCGGTCCATTCGACCATCATGGCGATCCCGGCCGCGAGCCAGAACAACGCGAAGGGCCAGCCGCCCCAATAGGTCACGCCCAGGGCCAGCGCGATCATGACGATCGCGGACAGAACCCTCTTCTTCAGCTCGCCGGATGGGGCCTTCGGGGACAAGACGGAACCTTCGGTCGCGGCCATCGTCAGCTGGCCCTGGCGCTCAGGCCGCCGAAGCGCCGATCCCGGCGGCAATATTCGTCGATGGCGGCCCTGAAGGAGGCTTCGTCAAAGTCCGGCCAGAAGACGGGGAGGAAGACGAACTCGGAATAGGCCGTCTGCCAGGTCAGGAAATTCGACACCCGCTGTTCGCCCGACGTGCGGATCACGAGGTCGGGATCCGGGATGCCGTGGGTGCCCAACGCTCCGCTGATGGTGTCCATGTCGATGCTGGCAGGATCGAGCGTGCCCTCCTGCACCTTCCGGGCGAGCGTGCGGACCGCGCTCACGATCTCCTGGCGGCCGCCGTAGTTGAAGGCGATCACCAGCGTCAGGCCCGTATTGCCGCGGGTCAGTTGCTCGGCCTCGTCGAGTAGAAGGCGAATGTCGGGGGCCAGCCCCTCGCGTTCGCCGATGATCCGGACGCGGACGTTGTTGGAGTGAAGCTCGGCGAGGTCGTGGCGCACGAACCGCTTCAGGAGCCCCATGAGGAAGGACACTTCCTCCTCGGGGCGCCGCCAGTTCTCGGCCGAGAAGCTGTAGACGGTGAGATACCGGATGCCGAAATCGCCGGCGGTGCGCACCGCCCGCCGGATCGCTTCGATGCCCTTCCGGTGGCCTTCGAAGCGGGGCAAGCCTCTCTGAGCGGCCCAGCGTCCGTTTCCATCCATGATGATGGCAACATGGGTCGGCATCCCCTCGCCCGTTGTTTCCCGGGCAAGAGTTGGGGCAGACCGCTTGGCTTCGCCGCTCATGATAGGTTTCCGTTGCAAGTCCAGCACTTAGACTTGCATGATTTCCTTTTCCTTGGCCACCAGGAGGTGGTCGATTTCAGCCACGAACTGGTCCGTGGCCTTCTGGACCTGGTCGGCGTCGCGCTTGGCGTCATCCTCACTGATGGCCGAGTCCTTCTCAAGCTTCTTCAGGAGGTCGAGACCGTCGCGCCGCACGTGCCGGACGGCGATGCGGGCCTCTTCCGCGTATTTGTGAGCGACCTTCACCATCTCCTTGCGGCGCTGCTCGTTCATCTCAGGAATGCGGAGCCGAATGACCTGCCCCTCGGTCTGCGGGTTGAGACCGAGATCCGATTCACGGATCGCCTTCTCCACGGCGGAGACCATTCCGCGATCCCAGACCTGCACGCTGAGCAGGCGCGGCTCCGGCACGCTGACGGTGGCCACCTGCGTGATCGGCAGCAGCGAGCCATAGGCATCGACCTGGATCGGATCGAGCAGGTTCGGCGACGCCCGGCCTGTGCGCAGGCTGGCGAGGTCGTTCTTGAATGCGTTGATGGCGCCTTGCATGCGGCGTTTCACATCAGCGAGGTCAAAGGTCGTAGCCATGAGATCTTTTCCTTACGCGGACTGTCTGAGAACGGGCTTACGCTGCCCTGGGTCCTGCATCAAGTGGCCTGATTCAGGGGGCCACAACTGTCGACGGCACTTTTCCGAGTAGAAGATCGGTGATCGAGCTCGGCGGGTGCACGGAGCCGACCAGAATCGAGAGCTTGCTCTCCCGTGCCAGAGCGAAGGCAGCCGTATCCATGACCTTGAGGTCCTTGGCGATGGCCTCATCGTGGGTCAGGCGGTCGTAGCGGATGGCGTTCGGGTCCTTCTTCGGGTCAGCGGAATAGACCCCGTCCACCTGAGTCGCCTTCAGGACCGCGTCGCACTTCAGTTCCGCGGCCCGAAGCACCGCGGCGGTATCGGTGGTGAAGAACGGGTTGCCCGTACCGCCGGCGAGCACGATCACCTGACCCTTGTCGAGGTGATGCAGGGCGGGCTGGCGGGCATAGGTCTCGCAGATCGTCGGCATGGAGACCGCCGACATGGTGCGGGCCGGGACGCCCGCTGCGTTAAGCGACGTCTCGATCGCGAGCGAGTTCATGACCGTGCCAAGCATGCCCATGGAATCGGCCGTGGGACGGTCGATCCACCCGGCCGCGCTCATCCGGGCGCCGCGAATGATATTGCCGCCGCCGATCACCAGGGCGATTTCGAAGCCGGCCTTGGTGGCGTTGGCCAGGTCGCGGGCCAACCGGGAAAGAACCTCGGAGTCGAGCCAATATCCGTCGGGAGCCATCAAGGCCTCTCCCGAGAGCTTCACCAGAATGCGCCGGAATTCTGCCACTGTGGACTCCCTTGTTTTCGATCTCGAATGCCTCTCCCGAAGCCCCTCGCCTCGGACAATCGTCGATTCCAAGACAGGACGAAGAGAGTTTGCTTTAATTTATAGCCTTCTCATGAAAACGGCGGCCTCTCAGCCGCCGTTTTTGTTTCAGTGCCTCAGGCCTTGAGACCGGCCTGTGCGGCGACTTCCGCCGCGAAGTCCGGAGCCTCCTCCTTCTCGATGCCCTCGCCGAGAGCATAGCGAACGAAGGCCTTCAGAGTGACCGGCTTGCCGGCCTTGGACTCGGCTTCCTTGAGCACCTGCGTCACGGTCTTGGAAGGATCGTGCACGAAGGGCTGCTCGAGAAGCGTGACTTCCTTGAAGTAGCTCTTCAGACCGCTCTCGATGATCTTCTGCATGACGTGATCCGGCTTGCCGGCGTTCTTGTCGCGCAGAATGGCGGTCTCACGCTCGATGGTGGACTGGTCGACCCCCGAAGCGTCAAGAGCGACCGGGTTGGTGGCAGCCACGTGCATGGCGATCTGACGGCCGAGGGTGCTGAGCGCCTCAACGTCGCCTTCCGACTCGAGCGCGACGAGCACGCCGATCTTGCCGAGTCCTTCAGCCACGGCATTGTGCACGTAGGTCGCGATGACGCCCTTGGAGACTTCGAGCTTCGCGATACGGCGCAGGGTCATGTTCTCGCCGATGGTGGCGATGAGCTCCTGCAGGCGATCCTTCACCGTCGTCGACGAGCCCGGGAACGTGGCGGCTTCGAGCGACTCGATCGTGCCGTTGCCGTTGAGACCGATCTTGGCGGCCTCACGGACGAAAGCCTGGAACTGGTCATTGCGGGCGACGAAGTCCGTCTCCGAATTGACCTCGAGGATGGTGGCGGTGTGGCCAGCCGACTCGACGGCGACGAGGCCCTCGGCGGCAACGCGGCCAGCCTTCTTGGCAGCCTTGGAAAGGCCCTTCTTGCGGAGCCAGTCGATGGCGGCTTCCATGTCGCCGTTGGTCTCGGCGAGAGCGGCCTTGCAGTCCATCATGCCCGCGCTGGTCGTCTCGCGAAGCTCCTTCACCATCGCAGCGGTAATGTTCGCCATGGTTCATCCTTTCAGGGGTTCGTGCATACAGGGAGCCCGGCGCTCAGGGAACGCCGGGCTCGATCATTCGTTCGAGCGCCGCGCAGGCGGCGCCGAGAGATTTACGCCGCAGCGGCTTCGATCATCGAGCGGGCCTGGTTGACCCAGCCGTCACGCTCGAGGCGGCCGTTGAGCTTCAGGTCCTTGTCGAGCTGGGCGATGTCTTCCGGCTGCATGGCCGCGAGCTGCCAGTAATGGAAGATGCCGGCTTCGTTCAGCTTCTTCTCGAGCTGCGGGCCGACGCCGTTCAGCTTGGTCAGGTCGTCCGGGGCGCCACGGGGGGCGGCCAGACGCTCGAACTTCTCCCCGTCATAGGCGGGAACGTCGCTCGCCGGGAGCTCTTCCGTCAGCGGGTTCTCGGACTCGCCGATGTCGAAGCCCATCTCGCCGGCGCCGCGGGAGATGCCGTCGAGAGCGGCGCGGGCGATGAGATCGCAGTACAGCGAGATCGCGCGGCCGGCGTCGTCATTGGCCGGAACCGGGAAGGCGATGCCGTCCGGATCGCAGTTCGTGTCGACGATGGCGGCAACCGGGATGCCGAGGCGGTTCGCCTCCTTGATCGCCAGCTGCTCCTTGTTGGTGTCGATGACGAAGATCAGGTCGGGCGTGCCGCCCATGTCCTTGATGCCGCCGAGGGCGCGCTCGAGCTTCTCCTTCTCACGAGCGAGCATCAGGCGCTCTTTCTTCGTGAGGCCCTGGCCGCCGCCGGCGAGGATCTCGTCGACCTTGCGCAGGCGCTGGATCGAGCCGGAGATCGTCTTCCAGTTCGTGAGCATGCCGCCGAGCCAGCGGGAGTTCACGTAGTACTGGGCCGAACGCTTGGCGGCATCGGCAACGGCGTCAGCGGCCTGACGCTTCGTGCCAACGAAGAGCACGCGACCGCCCTTGGCGACCGTGTCGCTGACGGCCTGAAGGGCGCGGTGCAGCATCGGAACGGTCTGGGCGAGATCGATGATGTGGATGTTGTTGCGGGTGCCGAAGATGAAAGGACCCATCTTCGGGTTCCAACGGTGGGCCTGGTGGCCAAAGTGAGCGCCAGCTTCCAGCAGCTGACGCATCGAGAAATCAGGAAGCGCCATAGTTTTTCTCCGGTTAAGCCTCCGCGGAACAGTGGACCGGACCTTCCGGCCACCGGGATTACCTCATGGGCTCACGAGGCGGATTCCGCGTGTGGGATGCGGGCGCATATAGTTGGGATAGGACAGAAACGCAAGCCGAAACTGGGAGATGGTGGCCTATGGCTCCTTGCTTTGAGGATACCCGTAATATTCAGCCTCGGCGCCAGCCGTGATCGAGCCATCTATGTCGTTTTCCAGATCCCGCTAATCCAGATCCCGCTGATCCGTATAGGGTGCAGGCCCTATCCTCCGTCCCTGTCCTTGCCTCTCATAGCCTGCGCCCCAAGCGGGGATGTTCGGGTCTGATGGGAAATCATTCTTGTGTAACGCCCGATCCAAGGTCGAAAGAGCAAGCGTTTGCGGCTGGATGACCCAATCGACATCGCTATGCGGTCTGACATCCTAGCTCATCTGGACCTCGACGACCCCGGGCACGGCCCGGAGCGCGCCGGCGACCTGCGGGGAGGCCATGTACTTGCCGGGGAGCTTTACCTCGACCTCCCGGTCGCCATCGTCGAGAATCAGGACCAGTGAAACTTCCCCCTCGCCTTTCGCCTTCAGACGCTCATAGACGCTGGAGATGGGACGCTCGTCGCGCAGGAAGATGCGCATGCCCTTCTGGTGCTTGGCGATGGCCTCTTCCAGCGGCTCGGCGGTGCCGATCCGCGCCCTCACCTCTTCGCCCTCGATGCCAGCCTGCAGCATGAGCACGACGGCGGAGCCGGGTTCGAGCGTATCGCGATAACGCATCAGGCCTTCCGAGAAGATGATGGCCTCGAATTGGCCTGTCTGATCGGACAGCGTGAGGATGCCCATCTTGTTGCCGGTCTTGGTGCGGCGCTCCTGCCGGTCGAGCACGGTGGCAGCCACCTTGCCCACCGAATTGCCCGCCTTCACCGAGCGGCAGAAATCGGCCCAGGTCTGCACGCGCAGCTTCTGCAGAAGCTCGCCGTATTCGTCGAGCGGATGGCCCGAGAGGAAGAAGCCGACCGCATCGTATTCCCGCTGCAGGCGCTCGGACGAGGGCCAGGGCTCATAGGCGGGGATCCGCAGCTGCACATCCGCCGAATTCATGCCGCCGAACATGTCGATCATGCCGCCATTCGCCGCCTCGTAGGATTGCTGGGCGAGGCTCATCATGGCGTCAATGGAGGCGCAGGCCTTCGCGCGATCCGGCTCCAGCTCGTCGAAGGCGCCGGCGGCGATCAGGTTCTCGATCGTCCGCTTGTTGAGCGCCTTCGGGTTGATGCGGCGGGCGAAATCGGCGAGGTCCTTGAACGGCTTGTCGCCCCTCGCCTCCACCACGGCCTCGATGGCCTGGCGCCCGACGCCCTTCACGGCGGCGAGGGCATAGAGGATCGAGCCGTTCCCCTCCTCGTCATAGACGACATCAAACACCACGCCAGAGCGATTGATGGACGGGGGAACCACCTTGAAGCCGAGGCGCTGCGCCTCGCGGCGGAATTCGGAGAGCTTGTCGGTGTTGTCCAGATCGAGCGTCATCGACGCCGCCAGGAACTCCACCGGGAAGTTGGCCTTCAGATAGGCGGTCTGGAACGCGACAAGCGCGTAGGCCGCCGCGTGACTCTTGTTGAAGCCGTAATCCGCGAACTTGGCGAGCAAGTCGAAGATCTCGTTGGCCTTCGCTTTGTCGAGCCCGCCTTCCTTCGCACCGGACACGAAGCGCTCGCGCTGCGCGTCCATCTCGGACTTGATCTTCTTACCCATGGCACGGCGAAGAAGGTCGGCGTCGCCGAGCGAATAGCCCGCGAGCACCTTCGCCACCTCCATCACCTGCTCCTGGTAGACGATGATGCCGAAGGTTTCGCGCAGGATCGGCTCCAGTTTCTCGTGGGGATACCAATCCTTCTTGTTGTGCTCGTCCTTGCCGAGTTTGCGCGCGCAATAGACCGGGATGTTCGCCATCGGGCCCGGACGGTAGAGCGCCACGAGGGCGATGATGTCCTCGAAACGGTCGGTTTCCATCTCGACGAGCGCTTTGCGCATGCCCACCGATTCCACCTGGAACACGCCGACCGTTTCGCCGCGCCGGAGCATCTCGTACGTCTTGCGATCATCGAGCGGCAAGGCGGAGAGATCGATATGGATGCCCCTGCGCTTGATGAGATCGACCGCCGTGCGCAGCACGGTGAGCGTCTTCAGGCCGAGGAAGTCGAACTTCACGAGGCCCGCCTGCTCGACCCATTTCATGTTGAACTGGGTCACCCGCATGCCGGTCTTCGGGTCTCGGTAGAGCGGAACCAGTTCCTGCAGCGGCCGGTCGCCGATCACGACGCCTGCGGCGTGAGTGGATGCGTGGCGATGCAGGCCTTCCAACTTCTGCGCGATGTCGAGCATCCGCTTGACGACAGGCTCCTCCTCGATGGCCGCCTGCAGCTTCGGCTCGCCCTCGATGGCCTGCGCGAGCGTCACCGGGTTGGCCGGGTTCTGCGGTACCAGCTTGGTCAGCTTGTCCACCTGGCCATAGGGCATTTCAAGCACGCGACCCACGTCGCGCATCACGCCGCGCGCGAGCAGCGTACCGAAAGTGATGATCTGCGCGACCTGCTCCTCGCCGTAGCGCTTCTGCACGTATTCGATCACGCGCTCGCGGTTGTCGACGCAGAAATCGATATCGAAGTCGGGCATCGACACGCGTTCGGGGTTCAGGAAGCGCTCGAAGAGCAGGCTGAACCGCAGCGGGTCGAGATCGGTAATGGTGAGCGCATATGCGACGAGCGAACCCGCACCCGAACCGCGGCCCGGCCCGACGGGAATATCGTGGTCCTTGGCCCATTTGATGAAGTCCGACACGATCAGGAAGTAACCGGGGAACTTCATCTTGCGGATGATGCCGATCTCGAAGGCGAGACGGTCGTGATAATCCTGTTCGGTCAGGCCCGGCGCGGGACCATGCGCGGCCAGCCGCTTGGCAAGTCCCTCCTCGGCCTGACGCTGCAGTTCCTCGCCTTCATCGAGGTTTCCAGCATCGGGTCCAGTGCCGAAATTCGGCAGGATCGGCTTTCGCGTCCGAACGCGGGTCGCGCAACGCAGCGCGATCTCGACCGTGGCATTCAAGGCGTCCGGCAGATCGGAGAACAGCTCCATCATCTGCTGGCGCGTCTTGAAGTAATGCTCCGGCGAGAGGCGGCGGCGGTTGTCGTTGGAGACGATCTGGCCCTCAGCGATGGCAAGAAGGGCGTCATGCGCTTCGTAATCCTTCGGCGACGCGAAGAACGGCTCATTGGTGGCGACGATGGGAAGACCGTTCCGGTCGGCCAGCGCGATCAGCTCGCCCTCGACCATCCGTTCCTCGTCGAGGCCGTGGCGCTGAACCTCCACATAGAGCTGGTGGCCAAAGGCATCCTTCAGGATGTCGAGCCGCGCCTGCGCCAACTCCTGACGGCCGCCGTTGCGGAGCGCGCAATCGAGGGGCCCCGTAAAGCCCCCCGTCAGCGCGATGAGGCCCTCGCTGTGGCGCAGCAGACGGGGCGCAGCCACCCGTGGGGCCTCGCCGAGGGGCACGTCGAAATAGGCCGCGCTCACCAGCCGCATCAGGTTCCGATAGCCCTCCTCCGTCTGTGCGAGCAGAACGATGTTGGAGGGCACGGGGACCACCCGGGCGACAGGATCGGCCTCCTCGAAGCAGACGGAGAGCTGCACGCCCGCGATGGGCTGGATTCCCGACCCGGCCATCTTCTCGGAGAATTCGAGAGCACCGAAGAGGTTGTTGGTGTCCGTCAGCGCCAGGGCCGGCTGCTTGTCGGCGGCCGCGAGCTTCTGCAGCTGCGCAACCTTCAGCGCACCCTCGAGAAGCGAATACGAGGAATGGACGTGGAGATGGACGAAGCCGACGTCCTGAAGAATACGCGTCACCGTGAACGCCCAACGAATAGGATTACAATATTCCCAGGACTCTGCCCGATTCCGCCCCGCATCGCGACTCTTCGCTGACGCCGTCCCCAGCGATATCTGCCGGACAGGATCAATGCTCGATGATTCAGGGGTTATGCACAGGCGGCCGGGCTTGGCGGGATGAGACGGTCTCTACGCCAGGGTGCGCCCCACATCAACCTCTTAAGGCTCCGTTGACTCTAACCGTAGGGTAGGTCTTTCAGCCGCTTTACACAGAACGTTCTGCGAACATAATTGAACATGTCAGGAACAAGGAGACCCAAACATGCTTCGCATCATCCTCGAGACCGCCGCTGAAATCGCCTCTCTCGCTGTGTTCGGCTCGGCTGTAGGGATCTGGGCTCTGGTCCTGGCACCGGTTGCGTAATCCCTGAAATTACCATCACTCCACAGAAACGCACAGGGCAAGCTCCCGGCCTGCCCTGTCGGCATGGAAGAACACGAAACAGGATCGCTCCTCTCAGGGCAATTGGACGATCAGTCCTTCCCTGATGGTCACCCGGCGGTCCATGCGGGCCGCGAGTTCCATGTTGTGCGTGGCGATGAGCGCGGCGAGGCGCGAGGCGCGCACGATGGCGACCAGGGTCTGAAACACACGGTCCGAGGTATGCGGGTCGAGGTTGCCCGTCGGCTCGTCCGCCAGAAGCAGCCGCGGCGCATTGGCGACCGCGCGGGCGATCGCCACACGCTGCTGCTCGCCGCCGGACAATTCGCCCGGCCGGTGCTTGAGGCGCTTGGCGAGCCCCAGGAAACTCAGGATCTGACTGGCGCGATCCTCCGCCTCGGCTTTCGGCAATCCGCGGATGAGCTGCGGGATCACGACATTCTCGAGCGCCGACAATTCAGGAAGCAGATGATGAAACTGATAGACGAATCCCAGTTCCTCACGACGGATTCGCGTGCGCTCTTTGTCGTTCATGTGCGAGGTCGGCTTGCCGCCCACGAAAACCTCGCCACCATCCGGCTTTTCGAGCAGGCCCGCCACATGCAGCAGAGTGGACTTGCCGGTGCCCGACGGCGCGACGAGAGCCACGATCTCGCCCGGCCAGATGGCAAGCTCCGCCCCGCGCAGGACCTCCAGGAAGGTGTCTCCTTGGGGATAGCGGCGTTCGACTTGGGAGAGGTGAAGAGCGGGCTGGGTTTGTCCGGACGCCATAACTAACCGTAACGCAACGCTTCGACGGGATCGAGCTTCGCCGCCCGCCAGGAGGGATAGAGAGTCGCCAGCAGCGACAGGATCAGCGCCATCGCCAGCACAGTCGCGACTTCGCCCGGGTTCACCTCGGAGGGAATCTGGCTCAGGAAGCGCAATGTGGGATCCCAGAGTTCGGAATTCGTGGCCCAGGACAGGAAATCCTGGATGGACTGAATATTGGCGGCGATCAGCAATCCGAGTCCGAATCCCGCCATCGTGCCGACCACGCCGATCGATGCGCCCGTAATGAGGAAGATGCGCATGATCGCGCCGCGCGTCGCGCCCATGGTGCGGAGGATCGCGATATCGCTCGACTTGTCCTTCACGAGCATGATCAGGCCGGAGATGATGTTCAGAGCGGCCACGAGCACGATCAGCGCCAGGATGATGAACATCACGTTCCGCTCGACCTCCAGCGCTCCGAAGAAGGTACGGTTGCGCTGGCGCCAATCGGTCATCATGATCGGCCTGCCCGCAGCTTCCTCGATCGCAGCACGGGCCTGATCGACCTGGTCGGCGTTGTTGAGATAGACCTCGATCAGGGGCACGTCGCCCTGGCGGTTGAAATAGTTCTGGGCCTCGGTGAGCGGCATGAAGACGAAGGTGTTGTCGAATTCGGACATGCCGATTTCGAAGACCGCCTTCACCGGATAGCCCTTTACGCGCGGCGCCGTTCCAAACGGGGTCGCGGCCCCGCGCGGCGTGATCAGCGTCAACGTATCACCAGCCTGGATCGAGAGGGATTCGGCGAGGCGGCGGCCGATGGCGACGCCCTCGCCCTCGTCGAAGTCCTCGAGGGTGCCCTGACGGAGGTTGCCCGCGATATGTTCGATCTGACGCAGGTCGTTCCCGCGGATGCCGCGCACGAGAACGCCGCTCCCGTTGTACTGCGAGGAGCCGAAGGCCTGGCCCTCCACGAGCGGAATGGCGCGCTTGACCCCCGGCACAGCGGCGATGCGCGCCGACACTTCCGGATAGTCGGTGAGCGGGCTTTCGATGGGCGCCACGAAGATGTGGCCGTTGATGCCTACGATCTTGTCGAGCAGCTCCTTGCGGAAGCCGTTCATGACCGACAGCACCACGATGAGCGTGGCGACGCCCAGCATGATGCCCAGAAACGAGAAGCCCGCGATGACGGAGACGAATCCCTCCCGCCGTCGCGTGCGCAGGTAGCGTCCGGCGAGCATCCACTCGAACAGCGAGAAGGGTTTGGTTCCGGTCGGTGCTTCCTTGGCCATGAGGCTTATCTATGCACCGTCAGCCGCGATACCACATCGTCAATCGACAAAAGCTCGCGCTCGCCCGTGGCGCGGCTCTTCAGCTCCACCTTCCCCTCGGCGAGGCTCTTGGGGCCGATCAGTACCTGCCACGGCACGCCGATGAGATCGGCGGTGGCGAACTTGCCGCCGGGCCGCTCGTCGCGGTCGTCGTAGAGCACATCACGGCCCGCCGCCGACAGTTCACGATAGAGACGTTCGCTGGCGGCGTCCGTTCCGGAATCGCCCACCTTCAGGTTCAGGATCGCCACGTCGAACGGCGCCACGGCCTCCGGCCAGATGATGCCGTTCTCGTCGTGGCTCGCCTCGATGATGGCGGCGATCAGGCGGCTCGGGCCGATGCCGTAGGAGCCCATGTGAACCGGCTTCTCCTGCCCGTCCGGCCCCATGACCTTTGCCCCCATCGGCTCGGAATACTTCGTGCCGAAGTAGAAGATGTGGCCGACCTCGATGCCGCGCGCCGACATCTTCCTGTCGGCAGGGACCGCGTCGAAGGCTGCCTCGTCGTGCATCTCGGACGTCGCGGCATAGAGCGACGTCCATTTGTCGACGGTGCTCTGCAGGCCCGGGATGTCATCGAAATTCGTGTCCTCGGCCGGGATCTCGTAGTCCAGGTAATCGGCGTGGCAGAACACCTCGCTCTCGCCCGTCGAGGCGAGAATGATGAATTCGTGGCTCAGGTTGCCGCCGATGGGGCCGGTATCCGCCCGCATCGGGATCGCCTTCAGCCCCATGCGGGCGAAGGTGCGCAGATAGGCCACGAACATCTTGTTGTAAGAATGGACCGCACCCGCCTGATCGAGATCGAAGGAATAGGCGTCCTTCATCAGGAACTCGCGCGAGCGCATGACGCCGAAGCGCGGGCGCACCTCGTCCCGGAACTTCCACTGGATATGATAGAGGTTGAGCGGCAGGTCCTTGTAGGACCGCACATAGCCCCGGAAGATCTCGGTGATCATTTCCTCATTGGTGGGGCCGAAGAGCATCTCGCGCTCGTGCCGGTCCTTGATGCGCAGCATCTCCTTGCCATAGGCGTCGTAGCGGCCCGACTCGCGCCACAGATCCGCCGACTGAATGGTCGGCATCAGAAGCTCGATGGCGCCGGAGCGGTTCTGCTCCTCGCGCACGATCGCATTGACCTTGTTGAGCACCCGCAGGCCCAGGGGCAGCCAGGCATAGATGCCGGCCGCCTCCTGGCGGATCATGCCCGTGCGCAGCATCAGGCGGTGGGAGACGATCTCCGCCTCTTTCGGCGTCTCGCGGAGAATGGGGAGGAAATAGCGGCTCAAACGCATAGGACGCCTTCAGTCTCGGTCAGAATGGAACAATGAGTCACGACTCGCTTCCAGCACACAACACAGGCTCCGGGGAAAAGACAAGCGGCCATCACGAAGCCGGGGCTGCGGCGGAATGGATTAGACCAAAGAGTGATACAACAAGTGCCGTAAATTGCATCACCGGATGCCTAAAAAAGGTGACATCGCCTGGAAACCAGACTATGAACGGGCTGCTAACGTCTCAGACCTTCAAAGGCAGAGGCTGCGGTCCGAGTTTCGGGAGGAACACGATCTTTTAGCGCCGGAGAGGCGCAGGCGCGAAAAAGCCAGGGATCAAAAACACACGCCAAAAGGCGGTTCAGGCAAGGCGAAAGCCTTGCTTTTTTCTTTTTATTTCCAACCACTTACTGGTCCACCACAGCGGAAACCGTTGCAGCCGCCCCGTCAGAGCGGCTCAAACCGGTGCAAGACACCGGAAGACGGGCAGGCTCGCGCTAAAGCCCCGCCAGCGGAAAGACGACGACGGTGATGACGAGGACAACGGAAGCGACCAGGCTCGTCCAGATCGCCTTCTCCTGAAGGCCGTGGACGGACGGGGCTCCCGGCTCGCTACCGGCCACCACCTCCCCCGATTCCTCCTGGCTGCGGACCCCGAAGGGAAGGATCGCAAAGAGCAGGATCCACCAGATCACGAAATAGAGCGCCAGCCCTCCGCTCACCCGCAGGCCGAACAATGTGACGACAATCATCACCGCGATGGCGGAGATGACGAAGACCGTGCCGAGGGTGGACCAGAGCGACGAGGACAGGATTTTTACAAGCTTTACCAAGAGCTTGTCCTCACGCCTGCTCGAGTTCGATAAGGGTCCCGTTGAAATCCTTCGGATGAAGGAACAGGACCGGCTTGCCATGAGCCCCGATCTTTGGCTCGCCCGAGCCGAGAACCCTGGCCCCGGCGTTTAAAAGGCGATCCCGGGCAGCACGGATATCGTCCACTTCGTAGCAAACGTGATGAATGCCGCCGTCCGGGTTCTTCTCCAGAAACTTGGCGATAGGGGAATCGGCTCCGAGGGGCTCCAGAAGCTCGATCTTGGTGTTCGGGAGCGTGATGAAGACCACGGTGACCCCATGTTCCGCGAGCGCCTCCGGCTCCGACACGGTGGCCCCGAGAGTCCCCCGGTAGAGATTCGAGGCCGCGGCGATGTCGCTGACGGCGATGGCGACGTGGTTCAGACGCCCGAGCATGTCGGTTCTCCCCCTTCGATCTGATATTGGCTGCCTTATACCTCGATCACGAGGACATGGCAGGCAGGCTTCTTGCCCCATTCCTGGTTCACGGCGGCGCGCACGGCCCTGTGGACGGCCTGCTCCACCGCCTCGGAATCGCGGCGCTTGGCCTTAGAGAGGCCATCGAGGGTGTCGGCCACCGTGTCCGCGATGATATTGGTGAGGTCCCGCCCCTGCCGGCTCTTTTCGGGCAGGCCCATGGCATCCACCACCGGGTCGCCTGCGATCTCGCCCCGGTCGTCGACGGCGATGGCAACCGTCACGATGCCCGCGAAAGCGAGCTTGCGGCGCTCTGGCAGCGCCCGCTCGCCCGCCGGAATGACGATGTTGCCGTCCTTGTAGACACGGCCCGCGGGAACGGTGTCGACGATCTCCGCCTTTCCGGGGGAAAGCCGCACGAGCGTACCGTTCTTGGCCCGCACCACCTCGGACACACCCTGCTGGCGTGCGAACTTGGCGTGTTCGGCCAGATGCAGCGGCTCGCCGTGAGCTGGAATGGCGATGCGCGGCTTCGTCCATTCATACATCTTGGCCAGTTCGCCGCGACGCGGGTGACCGGAGACGTGAACGAGCTCCGTCCGGTCGGTGATGACCTCGATACCCTGCTCGATCAGGCTGTTGATGATGGATCCGACGGCTTTCTCGTTGCCGGGAATTGCGCGGGAGGAAAAGATCACGCGGTCGCCCGCCGTCAGCGCGATGTCCGGATGCTCGTCGGTCGCGATGCGTGCAAGCGCCGCCCTGGGCTCGCCCTGGGAGCCGGTGAGAATGGCGACGACCTTGTCGCGCGGCATGTAGCCGAAGTTTTCAGCCGAGCGGAATTCCGGAAGACCATCGAGATAGCCGCATTCCTTGGCAACCTCCACGACGCGATCCATGGCCCGGCCGACCACGACCACCTCGCGCCCGCATTCCCGCGCGGCCTCCGCCACCGAGCGGATGCGGGCGACGTTGGAGGCGAAGGTCGTGACAGCCACGCGATGAGGGGCATCCTTGATGAGCGCGGCAAGGTTTCTCGCCACATCCGCCTCGCTCGGGCTTACGCCTTCGCGGACGACGTTCGTGGAATCGCAGACGAGCGCGAGCACTCCTTCCTCGCCGAGCTTGCGGAAGGCCTCCTCCGAGGTCAGGCTGCCGAGATAAGGCGTGGGATCGAGTTTCCAATCGCCCGTATGAACGACGAGACCGTGCGGTGTGCGAATGGCCAGCGCGTTCGACTCCGGGATCGAGTGGGCAACCGACACGTATTCGATGTCGAAATTCCCGAGCTTCAGGCGCTGGCCGGGGGCGATCTCGTTGAGCTCGATCTTCGGTGCATTCGGCTCCGACAGGCGGCGGGTTTCGAGAAGGCCGATGGCAAATTTGGTGGCATAGACCGGCGCACGCAGGCGCGGCCACATCTCGACGAGCGCGCCGATGTGGTCCTCATGGGCGTGCGTGATGAAGATGCCGAGCAGGTTATGGCGCTCCTCCTCGATGAAGCGAAGATCCGGATAGACGAGGTCGATCCCGGGCAACTGCTCCTCGCCCCCGAAGCCCATGCCACAATCCACGAGGATCCATTGCCGGTCCTCCTCCGGCCCGACGCCATAAAGGGCGGCATTCATGCCAATTTCGCCGAGCCCGCCGAGGGGCAGGAAGACCAGTTCGTCCTGGGAGGATGCCATCGTTTGAATGAGACCTTGTCTTGCCAGCCTACGGCTTGGCTATATCGTGCAGCAAATTGGGAAAATAAAGATCACCGGCATCGATCAGTTCCGTACCCGAGTCTGACCTCAGCTGCAGGCGACCGAACCGGTCGAGTCCTTCGAAGATACCGCGCTTCTCGCCGGATGGAAGTCGAAGCGCCACTTCCTGTCCGATGCCCGCCGCGCGCTCCAGCCACAACCGCCGGATCGGACCGAACGGATCGGCCGCATTCATGCGCGCCGCGTTGCGCCAGGCAGAGAAGGTTCGCGCGAAAGAAGCCGACAGGGCCGTGAACATCTCCTCACGCGTCAGACCGGGCCGGGCCTGACGCAATGCGAGCGCGGGATACGGGGTACCGGTCGGCGCGAAAGCCACGTTCACGCCCATGCCGATGACGACCGCTAGAGCACCGTTATTCTCAAGCTTGTGGCCTTCGAGGAGAAGGCCCGATACCTTTGCACCGTCGAGCAGCAGATCGTTCGGCCATTTGAGGGACAGCCGCGGGGCGCTCACGCCCGTGACCGCCTCGACCGCTTCATGCAGAGCAAGACCCGCAACAAAGCCAAGCTGCGGCGCGTGCCGGGGCTCGCACGGGTCGAGAAGGAGAAGGCTGGCATAAAGATTGCCCCGGGGCGAAGACCATTGGCGGCCATGCCGCCCCCTCCCCGCACGCTGCTCGCCGGCGACGATCCAGAGCTGTCCCGGATCGCCGGAGCGAGCGGCCTGAAGGACGTCGTCGTTCGTGGAGTCCGTCGCCTCAAGGGAGATGAGCCGGTAGCCGGTGGCTTCCGCTTCAGGCGACAGATCCAGCATCAGAACAGCGAGCGTGCCGCGGCACCAGCGGCCGCGACGAGCGGAGCCGGAACGATTCCGAAGAGCACCACGAAAATGCTCGAGAGGGCCAGCACAAGCTTCACGCCGGCAGGCATGGTGTCGTAGGCGGCAGCGGGCTCATCGAAATACATCACCTTCACGATGCGAAGGTAATAGTAAGCGCCGATCACGCTGGTCACGACGCCGATAATCGCCAGGGCCACGAGGTTGGCATTGATAGCGGCATTGAACACGGCGAACTTGGCGAAGAAGCCGGCGAGCGGCGGAATGCCAGCGAGCGAGAACATCATCATCGCGAGGCAGAAGGCCAGGACCGGATGCGTGCGGGCAAGGCCCGACAGATCCTCGATGTTCTCGAACATCACATTGCCGCGGCGAAGGCCAAGAATGACGGCAAAGGTGCCGAGCGTCATGGCAAGATAGATCGCCATGTACACGGCCACGCCCTGGACGCCCTCCACGGTCCCGGCGGCGAGGCCGATCAGCGCATAGCCCACATTGCCGATGGAGGAATAAGCCATCAGGCGCTTGAGGTTACGCTGGCCGATGGCGGCGAACGATCCCAGTGCCATGGAGGCGATCGAGATGAAGACGATGATCTGCTGCCACTGGCCGACAATGTTCGGGAAGGCATCGATGAAAACGCGGGTGGCCATCGCCATGCCGGCCATCTTCGGGGCCGCAGAGAAGAAGGCGGTCACCGGGGTCGGAGAGCCCTCATATACGTCGGGCGTCCACATATGGAACGGCACCGCGGAGATCTTGAAGGCGATACCGGCCGCGATGAACACGACGCCGATGACGGCGCCAACACCTGCCTGACCCTGCAGAATGCCCGCGATGGCCGGGAAGGACACATTGCCGGTGAAGCCATAAACCAGCGATGCACCGTAAAGCAGCATGCCGGAGGCCAGAGAGCCCAGCACGAAGTACTTGAGGCCAGCTTCCGTCGAGCGGACGTTGTCGCGGTCGAAAGCGGCGATCACGTAGGACGAGAGGCTCAGCAGTTCGAGGCCGAGATACAGGGCGATCAGGTCATTGGCCGAGATGACCATCATCATGCCCAGCGTCGAGAGCACGATCAGGATCGGGTACTCGAAGCGGCTGATGCGCTCGCGGCGCATGAAGTCGATGGACAGGATCACGCCGCCGGCGGAGGCGATCAGCGTCAGCCCTTTCATGAACTTGGCAAAGCTGTCGACCACGAAGGAGCCGTTCATGGTCTCGACGCGCTCGCCGGGCAGCATCAGCACTGCCACGAAGGCGACAGCGAGCAGCGCGAGAGCGATGATGTTCATGCCCTCGCCGGGGCGCTCGCCGCGGATCGCGCCGAACAGGACCAGGATGAGAGCGCCGGCTGCCAGGATGATCTCCGGCAGCACGGGGCCGAAAGCGGGAATGGTGAGGACGGGGTTCATCATGACCTCAGTGTGCTGCGACAGCAGCCGTTTTCACGGTGGAGAGCGCGGCCTGGACACCCTTCATGAGCTGATCCGTCGGCACTGCGAAAGCGTCGAGAATCGGACCAGGCTGCACGCCGTAGTAGATGATCAGCAGGATGAGCGGCGCGAAGGTGATGATCTCGCGACGGTTCAGATCCGTAATGGTCTGGAGCGCGGGCTTGTCGAGTTCTCCGTAGACCACGCGGCGGTAAAGCCACAGCGCATAGGCCGCCGAGAGGATCACGCCCGTCGTGGCGAAGAAGGTCACCCAGGTGTTGGAGCGGAACGCGCCCATGAGGGTCAGGAACTCGCCGATGAAGCCGGAGGTGCCCGGAAGCGCCACGTTGGCCATGGTGAGGATCAGGAACACCACCGCGTACATGGGCATCCGGTTCACGAGGCCGCCATAGGCCTTGATCTCGCGGGTATGCATCCGGTCGTAGATCACGCCCACGCAGAGGAAGAGCGCGCCGGAGACGAGGCCGTGGGAGATCATGGTGAACATGGCGCCCTGGATGCCCTGTTCGTTCATGCTGAACAGGCCCATGGTCACGAAGCCCATATGCGCCACCGAGGAATAGGCGATGAGCTTCTTCATGTCCTCCTGCATCAGGGCGACCAGCGACGTATAGATGATCGCGACGATGGATAGAGCGAACACGAGCGGCGCGAAATAGAGCGACGCGTCGGGGAACATCGGCAGCGACACTCGGATGAAGCCGTAGCCGCCCATCTTCAGGAGCACGCCCGCCAGGATCACCGAGCCGGCCGTCGGCGCTTCCACGTGCGCGTCGGGAAGCCAGGTATGGACCGGCCACATGGGCATCTTCACCGCGAAGGAGGCGAAGAAGGCCAGCCACAGCCAGATCTGCAGGTTGTACGGGAACTTGAAGGCGAGCAGCGTCGGGATGTCCGTGGTGCCTGCCTGCCAGTACATGGCCATGATGGCGAGCAGCATCAGCACGGAGCCGAGCAGCGTATAAAGGAAGAACTTGAAGCTGGCGTAGATGCGCCGCTTGCCGCCCCAGATGCCGATGATGAGGAACATCGGGATGAGGCCCGCCTCGAAGAAGAGATAGAAGAGCACGAGATCGAGTGCGCAGAACACGCCAATCATGGTGGTCTCGAGCACGAGGAAGGCGACGTAATATTCCTTCACCCGGTGACCGATGGAATCCCACGACGCCAGGATGCAGAACGGCATCAGGAACGTGGTGAGCAGGATCAGCGGCATCGAGAAGCCATCAACGCCGAGCTTGAAGCGGATGGTCTCCGTCAGCCAGGTGTGGCTCTCGACCAGCTGGAAGCTGGCGGTCGCCGTATCGAACCGGTTCCAGGCGACAAGCGACAGCACGAAGGTCGCGAGCGTGGCGGCGAGCGCAGCCCAGCGTGCATTGGAACGGGCCGCATCGCTGTCGCCGCGAAGCGTCAGGATGAAGGCCGCGCCAACGAGCGGCAGGATGAGAAGGCCGGAGAGGATGCCGAAGCCGAACATTAGTGGGCTCCCCTGAAGAGATAGAAGGTCACGAGAGCCGCAACGCCGATGAGCATCGCGAAAGCGTAGTGATAGACGTAACCGGACTGCAGCCGAACCGCGCCGCGCGTCACGTCGAGCACCCGGGCCGAGATCCCGTCAGGCCCGAGCCCGTCGATGATCTTCTGGTCGCCCGTGCGCCAGAGGAAACGGCCGATGGCCATGGCCGGACGCACGAAGATCGCGTCGTAAAGCTCGTCGAAATACCACTTGTTGAGCAGGAAGCGGTACAGGATCGGGTGATCCGCCGCGAGCCGGGCCGGCTGCTTGGAATCGACGATGTACATGTAATAGGCGAGCACGAAGCCGAGAGCCATCATGACGGTCGGCAGATACGGCACCCAGCCCGGGATGTGGTGCATCTCTTCCAGGATCTGGTTGTCCGGACGGGTGAACAGGGCGCCCTTCCAGAACTCCTGATAGCCGTGGCCGATGAAGGCGTTGTGGAAGACGAAACCGGCCACGACCGCGCCGATCGCGAGCACGACGAGCGGCAGCACCATCACCAGCGGGCTCTCATGGGGCATATGATGCCCATGGTGGCCGTGCTCGTGATCCGCATGGGTCGCGGGCTCTACATCGTGGCTGTGCGCGTCGTGCTCCACGCCCTCATGGTGGCCATGGGCGTGGTCGGCATTCGACCAGCGCGCATTGCCCTCGAAGGTCAGGAAGAACAGACGCCAGGAATAGAACGAGGTCATGAGGGCCGCGACCACCGTCGCCAGGAAAGCGAAGGAGCCGGCGGTGCTGTGCGACGCGAAGGCCGCCTCGATGATCGCATCCTTGGAATAATAGCCCGCGGTGAACGGGAAACCGGTCAGGGCCAGGGTGCCGATCGCCATCATCGCCGTCGTGAGCGGGATGTAGCGGCGCAGCGCGCCCATGTTCCGCATGTCCTGTTCATGGTGCATGGCATGGATGACGGAGCCCGCGCCCAAGAAGAGGAGCGCCTTGAAGAAGGCGTGCGTGAAGAGGTGGAACACACCGGCACCGTAGGCACCGACGCCCAGGCCCACGAACATGTAGCCAAGCTGCGAGCAGGTCGAATAGGCGATCACGCGCTTGATGTCGTTCTGAACGAGGCCGACGGTCGCGGCGAAGAAGGCCGTGATGCCGCCGATGACGGTGACGACGGTCAGAGCGGCAGGCGCATATTCGAAGACCGGCGACAGGCGCGCGACCATGAACACGCCCGCGGTCACCATGGTGGCGGCGTGGATGAGCGCGGAAACCGGGGTCGGGCCCTCCATCGCGTCCGGCAGCCAGGTGTGCAGCAGGAACTGGGCCGACTTACCCATGGCGCCCATGAAGAGCAGCAGGCAGGCGATCGTCAGGGCGTGCCACTCGATGCCGAGGAACGTGAAGCGGGCTTCGGCCAGTTCGGCGACGCGCGGGAAGATCGCGTCGAAGGTGACCGCATTGAACAGCACGAAGATCGTGAAGATGCCGAGCAGGAAGCCGAAATCGCCGACGCGGTTGACGACGAAGGCCTTGATGGCCGCGGCGTTGGCGGAGTCCTTCTTGTACCAGAAGCCGATGAGCAGGTAGCTCGCGAGGCCCACGCCTTCCCAGCCGAAGAACATCTGGACGAGGTTGTCGGCCGTCACCAGCATGAGCATGGCGAAGGTGAAGAGCGAGAGATAGGCGAAGAAGCGCGGCCGATGTGGGTCCTCGTGCATGTAGCCGATGGAATAAAGGTGCACGAGTGACGATACGGTGTTGACCACCACCAGCATCATGGCGGTGAGCGTATCGATGCGGAATGCCCAGTCGACCTGAAGGTCTCCGACAGACATCCACTGGGCCACCTGCACCCGGATCATCGGCTCGTCGCCGAAGCCCACCTGGATGAACGACACCCACGACAGGGCCGCCGATACGAACAGCAGCGCCGTCGTGATGATCTCGGACGGCCGTGCGCCGATGATGCGGCCGAAGAGGCCTGCGATGAGGAAGCCGACGAGCGGCAGGAAAACGATTGCGTGATACATAGCGTTTGCTCAGCCGTTGGGCTTAGCCCCTCATCATGTTGACGTCTTCAACCGCGATGGAGCCACGGTTGCGGAAGAAGACCACCAGAATGGCCAGGCCGATGGCCGCCTCCGCCGCCGCGACCGTAAGGATCAGCAGGGCGAAGACCTGGCCGACGATGTCCCCGAGGTGGGTCGAGAAGGCCACCATGTTGATGTTCACCGAGAGCAGGATCAGTTCGATGGACATCAGGATGACGATGACGTTCTTCCTGTTGATGAAGATGCCGAACACGCCGAGCGTGAAGAGCACGGCGGCGACGGTGAGATAATGGCCCAGTCCGATAACCATCGCGTGTCTCCTTAGATGCCCTGGCGGAAGGGAACCTTCCGCACCTGGACAGCGGTCTCCTGAGTGCGGGCGTTCTGCTTCGAGATGTCCTGGCGACGCACGCCGACACGCTCACGCAGGGTCAGCACGATGGCGCCGATCATTGCCACCAGCAGGATCAGGCCGGCGGCTTGGAAGAAATAGAAGTAGCGGGTGTAGAGCACCTGCCCGAGGGCCTCGGTATTCGTCATCACGTCGGCCGGCGGGATCGGGACGGCCGGTGAGCGGATGAGGCCCGGATCGACCACATAGGCGCTGACGACGAAGATGAGCTCGATCAGCAGGATCACCCCGATCAGCGCGCCGAAGGGCAGGTATTGCAGGAAGCCCTGGCGCAGAGCCGCGAAATCGACGTCGAGCATCATGACGACAAAGAGGAAAAGAACCGCGACGGCGCCCACATAGACGATGACCAGGATCATCGCGAGGAACTCGGCTCCCATCATCAGGAACAGCCCCGCCGCGTTGACGAAGGCCAGGATGAGGAACAGCACCGATTGCACGGGATTGCGCGAGGCGATCACCATGAAACCGGACGCGATCGTAATCGTCGCAAACAGATAGAAGAAGGCGGCGGTAACCGTCATGCTCAAACACAAGCCGCCAGGAGCGGCCCCTTCCGACGTGACCCCGGCGAATCCGGTGGCCTGTCTATAAATTCCGAACCCGCCGGGAACAACCCGCCGGACATGGTTGCCCCCTGCCCTGATCAGGCAGGAAGGCGGTTCTTACCGATACGGTGCGGTTTTCGCGATGTTGCGCGCGATTTCCCGCTCCCAGCGCTCGCCGTTCGCGAGCAGCTTGGCCTTGTCGTACAGAAGCTCTTCGCGGGTCTCCACGGAGAACTCGAAGTTCGGACCTTCGACGATGGCGTCCACCGGGCAGGCCTCCTGGCACATGCCGCAATAGATGCACTTCACCATGTCGATGTCGTAGCGCGTCGTACGGCGGGTGCCGTCATTGCGGCGCGGACCGGCCTCGATCGTGATGGCCTGGGCCGGGCAGATCGCTTCGCAGAGCTTGCACGCGATGCAGCGCTCTTCCCCGTTGGGATAGCGGCGCAGGGCATGCTCGCCCCGGAAACGCGGCCCGCGATGGCCCATTTCGAACGGGTAGTTGAGCGTAGCCTTCGGCTTGAAGAAGTACTTCGCGGTCAGGATGAAGCCGGCCACGAATTCCCTCAGCAGAAGGGCGTTGAAGAATTGAGCGATCTTCATGTCGCCGACCTCCTTTAGCGGACGCCCGGCGCGTAGCCGGTCACCATCAGCACGCCCGCCACGATGACGACCATGGCCAGCGACAGCGGGAGGAAGACCTTCCAACCCAGGCGCATGAGCTGATCATAGCGATAACGCGGCACCAGGGCCTTTACCATGGCGATGAGAATGAACAGGAAGCTGGCCTTGAGCACGAACCAGATCACGCCCGGAATCCAGGTGAAGGGCGCCAACGGGATCGGCGACAGCCAGCCGCCGAGGAACAGGATCGTGCCGAGCGCGCACATGCTCATGATGGCCACGTATTCGCCGAGCATGAAGAGCAGGTACGGGGTGGACGAATATTCCACCATGTAGCCGGCGACCAGCTCCGATTCCGCCTCCGGCAGGTCGAAAGGCGGGCGGTTCGTCTCGGCCATGGCGGAGATGAAGAACACCACGAACATCGGGAACAGCGGCAGCCAGTACCAGCCCAGGACACCGAGGCTGGTGTTCTGCGCCTCCACGATGCCGGACAGGTTCAGGGTGCCCGCGCACATGAGGACCGTCACGATGACGAAGCCGATGGAGACTTCGTAGGACACCATCTGCGCCGCCGAGCGGAGCGCGCCGAGGAAGGGATATTTGGAGTTCGAGGCCCAGCCGCCCATGATGACGCCGTAAACGCCGAGCGAGGAGATCGCGAAGATGTAGAGGATGCCCACGTTGATGTCGGCGATCACCCAGCCGGCATTGAGCGGGATAACCGCCCAGGCCGCAAGCGAGAGCGTACACATCACCAGCGGCGCCAAGAGGAACATGCCCTTGTTGGCCGGCGCCGGGATGACCGGCTCCTTCAGCACGAACTTGAGCAGGTCCGCGAAGGACTGGAGCAGGCCCCATGGGCCGACCACGTTCGGACCACGCCGCAGCTGAACCGCGGCCCAGACCTTGCGGTCGGCATAGAGGGCATAGGCGATGAAGATCAGAAGCGCGACGAGCAGAAGCAGGCTCTTGCCCAGCATGATCGCAACGCTGAGGAGGATGTCTCCCAATTCCATGGTTCTTTCTCTCCCCTCTTACTCGGCTGCTTCGAGCTTCAGCTCACGGGCAAGCGCGGAGCACTCGGCCATGACCCCTGAGGCGCGGGCAATCGGGTTCGTCAGATAGAAGTCCTTTACCGGGCTCGTGAACGCTTCCCGACCCGGCGCGCCGCCGATGCCGGCGAGCGCCTGGATCGCGGCCGCGCCATCGGCCGGCTGCACGGTCTCGATGGCCGCGAAATGCGGATGAGCCGCATAGAGCTTGGCCCGGAGAGCGTTGAGCGAGTCGAACGGCAGGCGATGGCCCAGGACATCCGACAGGGCGCGCAGGATGGCCCAGTCCTCACGGGCTTCGCCCGGCGCGAAGGCAGCACGGTTGGCCAACTGCACCCGGCCTTCCGTGTTCACGTAGGTACCGGACTTCTCCGTATAGGTCGCCCCGGGCAGAATCACGTCCGCGCGGTGAGCCCCGCGGTCGCCGTGGGTGCCCTGATAGATCACGAAGGCACCGGGAGCGATGTCGATCTCGTCGGCGCCGAGGTTGAAAAGGACCTCGACTCCGCCATGTGCCATCTGCTGAGCGGTCAGGCCGCCCTCGCCCGGCACCAGGCCGAGGTCGAGAGCACCGACGCGGGAGGCGGCGGTGTGCAGAACAGAGAAGCCGTTCCAGCCGTCCTTCACCGCGTTCACGTCACGGGCGAGCGTCGCCACGGCGGAGAGGATTGCGAGACCGTCCGGACGGGAGAGAGCCCCCTGCCCCACGATGATCAGCGGCCGTTCAGCACCGCGCAGCTTCTCCACGAAGCTGTGGCGTCCGGAGACGAGCTCGGCGAGGGTGTCCGGGCCGGCGCCGAGATACTCGTAGGGATAGGTGAGGTCTGCGTTCTCGCCGATGAGGGCGATCGGCGGCGGTGCCACGCGCCAGCGCTTGCGGATGCGCACGTTCACGAGCGAGGCCTCGATGCGCGGGTTCGAGCCTACGATCAGGATCGCGTCCGCATCCTCGATGCCGGCGATGGTGGTGTTGAACAGGTAGGAGCCGCGGCCATAGGCGGGCGACAGAACCGTGCCGTCCTGACGGGCATCGACATTCGTCACGCCCAGGCTCTCCATGAGGAGTTTCAGGGCGAACATTTCTTCCACGGCTGCGAGATCGCCGACGATGGCGCCGATCTTCTTCGCGTCGGCGCCCTTCACCTTCGCGGCGATGGTCGCGAAGGCTTCCTGCCAGGACGCGGGGCGCAGGCGGCCGTTCTCACGCACGAAGGGACGGTCGAGGCGCTGCAGGCGCAGGCCGTCCACGATCTGACGGGTCTTGTCGGAGATCCACTCCTCGTTCACCGCCTCGTTCACGCGCGGCAGGATGCGCATGACCTCGCGGCCGCGGGAATCCACGCGGATCGAGGAGCCGACGGCATCCATCACGTCGACGGAATCGGTCTTCGTGAGCTCCCACGGACGGTAGTGGAAGGATTCCGGCTTGTGGGTGAGCGCGCCGACCGGGCAGAGATCCGCGATATTGGCCTGCAGCTCGGATCCGAGGGCCTTCTCCAGATAGCTCGTGATCTCCATGTCTTCGCCGCGCCACAGAGCGCCCATGTCCGGAACACCCGCCACTTCGGCAGTGAAGCGCACGCAGCGGGTGCAGTGGATGCAGCGATTCATCGACGTGCGCACGAGCGGGCCGAGATACTTGTCGGTCACCGCGCGCTTGTTCTCGTGGAAGCGGCTGGTGTCGACGCCGTAGGCCATGGCCTGATCCTGCAGGTCGCACTGGCCACCCTGATCGCAGATCGGGCAATCGAGCGGGTGGTTGATGAGCAGGAACTCCATCACACCCTCGCGCGCCTTCTTCACGGTCGGCGACTTGGTGGAGATTTCCGGCGGCTCGCCATTCGGACCCGGACGGCAATCGCGAACGCCCCAGGCGCAGGAGGCGACCGGCTTCGGCGCTCCCTTCACCTCGACGAGGCACATGCGGCAGTTGCCGGCGATCGACAGGCGTTCGTGGAAGCAGAAGCGCGGAATCTCCGCGCCCGCGGCCTCGGCCGCCTGGAGCAGCGTGTATTCGGCGGGGACGTCGACCTCGACGCCATCAACGATGATTTTGGCCATCTCTATTCTCACTCCGCCGCGATCATGACGGATTCTGAATGCGGGTTCGCCGCGTAGTCGTCGATCCGCTTCTCGATCTCATGACGGAAGTGGCGGATCAGACCCTGGACAGGCCAAGCCGCCGCGTCGCCGAGCGCGCAGATGGTGTGGCCTTCGATCTGGGTCGAAACTTCGAGCAGCATGTCGATCTCGCGCTTCTGGGCGCGGCCCTCCGCCATGCGGTTGAGCACGCGCCACATCCAGCCGGTGCCTTCGCGGCACGGCGTGCACTGGCCGCAGCTCTCGTGCTTGTAGAAATACGAGATGCGGGTGATGGCGCGGACGATGTCGGTGGACTTGTCCATCACGATCACGGCGGCGGTGCCGAGACCGGACTTCAGGTTGCGCAGGGTATCGAAGTCCATGGGAGCATCGATGATCTGCTCGGCGGGCACGCAAGGGACGGACGAACCGCCCGGGATCACCGCCAGCAGGTTGTCCCAGCCGCCACGGATGCCGCCGCAATGGGTGTCGATCAGTTCGCGGAAGGTCAGGCCCATAGCCTCTTCCACGTTGCAGGGCTTGTTGACGTGCCCCGACACGCAGAAGAGCTTGGTGCCCACGTTGTTCGGGCGACCGATACCGGAGAACCAGGACGCGCCGCGACGCAGGATCGTGCCCGCGACCGCGATCGATTCCACGTTGTTCACCGTGGTCGGGCAGCCATAGAGGCCCATATTCGCTGGGAACGGGGGCTTCAGGCGCGGCATGCCCTTCTTGCCCTCGAGGCTCTCGAGAAGAGCCGTCTCCTCGCCGCAGATATAGGCGCCTGCACCGTGGTGGACGTAGAGGTCGAAGGGATAGCCGTGCACGTTGTTCTTGCCGATGAGACCGGCGGCATAGGCCTCGTCCACCGCGCGCTGCAGCGCATGCTTCTCGGCAATGTACTCGCCGCGGATGTAGATATAGGCCGCGTGGGCGCCCATCGCGAAGGATGCGATGAGGCAGCCCTCGATGAGGAGATGCGGGTCGTGCCGCATGATCTCGCGGTCCTTGCAGGTGCCCGGCTCGGATTCGTCGGCATTGACCACGAGGTAATGCGGACGGCCGTCAGACTGCTTGGGCATGAACGACCATTTCAGGCCGGTCGGGAAGCCCGCACCGCCTCGGCCGCGCAGACCCGACGCCTTCATCTCGTCGATGATCCAGTCCCGGCCCTTTTCCAGAAGAAACTTGGTTCCGTCCCAGGCGCCGCGCATCTTCGCCGCCTGAAGGTCGGGCGAATGGAAGCCGTAGAGGTTGGTGAAAATGCGATCTCGATCGTGAAGCATCTTGAATTCACTCTCCCTCAGGACGTCTTGTTGTCTTTGTCGACGACGACGTCCGGCTTGCTTTCGCTGCCGTCACGTTTTCCGCCTTCAGCCGGAGGAGTACCGGCATTCGGCGTTGTCGGGCTTGTCGGAACCGCGTCCTTACCGGGCGAGGCCACATAGGACTTGCTGCTCTGTGGAGCGGGCTTCGCCGCATCTTCCGTGCGGGCCGCGACCTTCGTCGCGCGCGACGCATCGCCCGCGTCCTTCTGGTCGGCGGGTTTTACGGGCTCCTCGCCTTCCTTGGCGCGCTTGGCCGGAGTATCGGCGGCGTTGCTCTCGATGGCACGGCCGGCGCCGGGCTTTGCGGCCCGTGCCTGTTCCGGAACCGAAGCGGCCGCGGCGGCAGCCTCGCCCGTCTCGGATGGCTTGGCCTGTTCCTCGAAGCGCTTGCGCCAGGCGCCGATCTGCGAACCGTCATAGAGCGACGGATCCTGGAGGGTCTTGACGGCTTCGTGAGGTTCGGAGCTCTTGCGGCCGATCTGGGAACCGGTTTTCACAGGACGCCCTGCGGCGAGATCATCGAGCAGCTTCTCGAAGTTCTCGGGAGTGAGGTCCTCGTAGTAGTCGTCGTTGATCTGCACCATCGGAGCGTTGCAGCACGCGCCGAGGCACTCGACCTCCAGCCAGGAGAAGGTGCCGTCAGCGGTGACATGGTTCTGCTCGCCGAAGCGCTTTTCCAGAACCTTCTTGATGTCGCCCGCCCCGCGCAGCACGCAGGGCGTGGTGCCGCAGAACTGGATGAAATACTTTCCAACCGGCTCAAGGTTGAACATCGTGTAGAAGGTCGCTACTTCCATCACGCGGATGATCGGCATATCGAGCCGGGCGGCCACGGCCTCGATGGCCTTGCGCGGCAGCCAGCCGCCGGCCTGCTCCTGCACCTTCCACAAAAGCGGGATCACCGCCGAAGCCTGGCGGCCGGGCGGGTACTTGGCGATCTGCTGCTGAGCGAAGGCTTCCGTCTCGGACGAGAACACGAAACTCTCGGGCTGCAATTCTTCAGGCGCGAGCTTGCGAACGGCCATTTTGACTCTTCTCCTCATCGTCATGGCCGGGTTTGGACCCGGCCATTCACGACTTGAACGCTTCCATCACGCTTTTCAGAGCGTGGTGCCGGACCCGAAAGCGAGTCCGGAATATTCCTTACCGGTCCACTTCACCGAACACGATGTCGAGCGAACCGAGAACGCCCGCGACGTCGGCCAGCATGTGGCCGCGGCACATGAAATCCATGCCCTGCAAGTGCGCGAAGCCCGGCGCACGCACGTGGCAGCGGTACGGTTTGTTGGTGCCGTCCGATACCAGATACACGCCGAACTCGCCCTTTGGTGCCTCGACGGCGGCGTACACCTCGCCCGCGGGGACGTGGAAGCCTTCCGTGTACAGCTTGAAGTGATGGATGAGCGCCTCCATCGAGCGCTTCATGTCCTTGCGCGAGGGCGGCGCGACCTTGCCGTCGAGCGTCGTGACAGGCCCCTGCCCGTCTGGCGCCCGCAGCTTGTCGAGGCACTGGCGCATGATGCGCACCGACTGGCGCATCTCTTCCATGCGGATGATCTGGCGGTCGTAGTTGTCGCCGTTGAGGCCGACGGGGATGTCGAATTCCATCTCCTCGTAGCACTCGTAGGGCTGCGCCTTGCGCAGGTCCCAGGCGACCCCGCAGCTGCGCACGAGCACGCCGGAGAAGCCCCACTTCCAGCAATCCTCGAGCGTGATCGTGCCGATATCGACGTTGCGCTGCTTGAAGATGCGGCTGCCCATCACGAGCGTGTCGAGATCGTCGAGCACCTTCAGGAACGGGTCGCAGAAGGCCTCGATGTCGTCGATCAGCTCCGGCTGGATGTCCATGTTCACGCCGCCCGGCCGGAAGTAGTTGGCGTGCATGCGCGAGCCGGAGATCCGCTCGTAGAAGATCATGAGCTTCTCACGCTCCTCGAAGCCCCAGAGAGGCGGCGTGAGCGCGCCGACGTCCATGGCCTGTGTGGTGACGTTGAGAAGGTGCGAAAGCAGACGCCCGATTTCCGAGAACAGCACGCGGATCAGCTGCGCGCGGCGCGGCACTTCGATTCCGAGGAGCCTCTCCGTCGCCAGGCAGAAGGCGTGCTCCTGGTTCATCGGCGCGACATAGTCGAGGCGATCGAAATAGGGATTGGCCTGAACGTAGGTCTTGTACTCGATCAGCTTCTCGGTGCCGCGGTGGAGCAGACCGATATGCGGATCGACACGCTCGACCACCTCGCCGTCGAGCTCCAGAACGAGGCGGAGCACGCCGTGCGCTGCCGGATGCTGGGGACCGAAGTTGATCGTGAAGTTGCGGATATTATGCTCGCCCATGGGTGGCCCTTTCCGCCTTTAAGCCTTGGCCTTCTCGTCGCCGGGCAGCACGTAATCCGTGCCTTCCCAGGGAGAGAGGAAGTCGAAGTTGCGGAATTCCTGGCTGAGCTTCACCGGCTCGTAGACCACGCGACCCTGTCCGGCATCGTAGCGTACCTCGACATAGCCCGTGAGCGGGAAGTCCTTGCGGAGGGGATGCCCCTCGAATCCGTAGTCGGTGAGGAGCCGGCGGAGGTCCGGATGCCCTGAGAACAGCACTCCGTAGAGATCATAGGTCTCGCGCTCGAACCAATTGGCCGCCGGGAAGAGGTTGATGATCGAGGGGACCGGGGTCACCTCGTCCGTCTGCACCTTCACGCGGATGCGGCGGTTATGGTGGGGCGCGAGAAAATGATACACCACATCAAAACGCTTCTCGCGGGCGGGATAATCCGCACCGCAGATGTCGATGAAGCAGACGAAGCGGCACTGCGGATCGTCCCTCAGGAACGACACCACGCGCAGAATCTCCTCGGCGCGGGCAACGACCGTCAACTCGCCATAGGCAATGGCGCGATCCTCGATCGCCTCGCCGAGGGACGAAGCAATGTGGTCGCTCAGGGCTTGGAGCTCAGCACTCATCAGTCAGACCTTTGCTCAGCGCTCAATGGTACCGGTACGGCGGATCTTCTTCTGCAGGAGCAGAACACCGTAGAGGAGCGCCTCCGCGGTCGGGGGACAGCCCGGAACGTAGATGTCGACCGGCACGATTCGGTCACATCCACGCACCACCGAATAGGAATAGTGATAGTAGCCGCCGCCATTGGCGCAGGAGCCCATCGAGATGACGTAGCGCGGCTCTGGCATCTGGTCGTAGACCTTGCGGAGCGCGGGGGCCATCTTGTTGGTCAGCGTGCCGGCGACGATCATCACGTCCGATTGGCGCGGTGAGGCGCGGGGCGCGAAGCCGAAGCGCTCGGCGTCATAGCGCGGCATGGACATCTGCATCATCTCGACGGCGCAGCAGGCCAGGCCGAAGGTCATCCACATGAGCGAGCCGGTGCGCGCCCATGTGATGAGATCTTCGGTCGAGGTGACGAGGAAGCCCTTGTCGGACAACTCCTCGTTGATGGAGACGAAATAAGGATCGGTCGACCCCACCGGCTTGCCCGTATTGGGATCGATGATGCCCCGCGGGGCTGGAGCCACCAGGGTGGACTGGTTATCGGAGATCAATCCCATTCCAGGGCCCCCTTCTTCCACTCATACACAAAGCCGACCGTCAGGACGCCGAGGAAGATCATCATCGAGATGAAGCCGAACCAGCCGAGATTCCCGAACACGATGGCCCAGGGGAACAGGAAGGCGACTTCGAGATCGAAGATGATGAAGAGAATGGCGACCAGGTAGAACCGCACGTCGAACTTCATGCGTGCGTCATCGAAGGCATTGAACCCACACTCGTAAGCGGAGAGCTTTTCCGTGTCCGGCTTGCTGTAGGCGACGATGAACGGCGCCACGAGCAGCGCCACCCCGATCAGGAGCGACACGCCGATGAAGATCACGAGAGGCAGGTAGTCGGCGAGGAGATTCGTCATACGACACCCAGAAGGAACGGAGCGCGGCCGGAAGGGCCGGCGACATGCCACGCATTTAAGCCACAAATCTGCCCAAAGACAGACCCTGCGACAAACGGCGGTTTGTGGCGGTTGGCTTAACCGAGTTCCCCTCTCCTGACAAGGGTTTGAGGTGCCGGAAAAAGAACCATTCCAAACTATGATGTGGCCCTGTCCGCCGCCTCGGCCGCCTTGAGGTTGGCCCTGTTTTCCGCTTGATTTGCCGCACTTTCGGCCTTGGCCTTGGCCTCGCAATGGGACCTGATCTCGTCGAGTTCCTCCTGAGTGAGGTGCTCGATTCCGATGAACACGTTTTGAGCGGCACTTGCCCGGATCAATTCATCGAGCTTGGCCTGAATCGCCGCACCATCCCGGTTCTGGGTGTTCTGGATCAGGAATACCATCAGGAAGGTCACGATGGTCGTCCCGGTATTCACCACGAGCTGCCAGGTGTCGGAGAAACCGAAGACCGGGCCACTCAAAGCCCAGACGAGGATCACGGCAACGCTGATCGTGAAGGCTGCGGGGCGCCCGGAGATCTGTGCTACCCAATTGGAAAAGCTGGTAAAAACCTTCGAGACCATCGCAACGAACCGTGCGCAGCACTACACGCCTGGCCGAGGCTGCGGACCAGGACCACAGGGGAGAATGCGCGGCATCGCCAAAAGTGCCACGCTTGGGCCACATGCCGCACAAGCCCTCCCCGAGCCGAGCCCAGGGCCTTCGTTCCTAAAAGTTCGGGAAGGAGAAGTGGCGCGGGCGACGGGGCTCGAACCCGCGACCTCCGGCGTGACAGGCCGGCACTCTAACCGACTGAGCTACGCCCGCGCATGACAACCGCCGCAGCGGTGTGTGGGGTGCGGTTTAAGGGCCGCCCCGCCCCCTGTCAAGCGGTCCCGGCACCCATTTTTGGAGAGATGCGAAAAAGCTGCAAAACCCGCCTCCCCGGCTGCCGGATTCGCACCAGGAGCAGCCTTCATGGGAGGCGCTCTTCAATCGGATGGGAGGGCTTCCGCCGGCGCCTTCAGGGACCGCAGGACACGGTCGCATTCGAGCAGTTCCTCCAGAGCCGCTTGCAGCTTGCGCAACGCGTCGTCGGACAGGAGGGATCCGGAAGGAGCAATCACGGTTTCCGGCGTCTCTGGCACCTGATTCTCTTCCATCTCGTCGACAAGCGGATCCTTCGGCTCCCCGCGGGCCGGGGCAACGCTCTCCTCGCCTCGTCCGATGGCCTGAACGAAGCGCACACCCTCCGCCTTGAGGATGCGCTGGACACCTCTGATGGTGTAGCCCTCGCCATAGAGGAGCTGGCGGATCCCCTTGAGAAGATCCACGTCGTCGGGGCGGTAGTACCGCCGCCCGCCGCCTCGCTTCAGCGGCTTGATATGGGAGAAACGGGTTTCCCAGAAGCGCAGCACATGCTGCGGAAGGTCGAGTTCCTCGGCCACCTCGCTGATGGTGCGGAACGCGTCGGGGCTTTTGTCCATCCCGCCGCCAACCATGGCGCCTTAGTCCTCGCGCTCGACGCTCTCGCCGTTGATATAGGCCTTCAGCACGTTCGAAGGCTTGAAGACCATGACCCGGCGCGGATCGATCGGCACTTCAACCCCCGTCTTGGGGTTGCGGCCGACGCGCTCACCCTTGCTGCGCACCACGAACGAGCCGAATGAGGACAGCTTCACGGTCTCGCCGGCGGCAAGGCTGTCGCAAATCTCCGCGAGAACCCGCTCGACCAGTTCGGCCGATTCGGTCCTCGAAAGGCCCACCTTCTGGTAGACGGCCTCGCTCAGATCCGCTCTCGTCACAGTTTTGCCAGCCATTGAGCTCCCCAAGCCAGATTGAGTTCTTTGGTGTTTCAAGCGGTTAAGACGCTATGCAGATGGCTCCGTATGGTCAACCTTAGAGTTTCCGTCAAGCGATGACCATATAGGCTATCGGCCTATATTCCTACCACCGAATGAGCGCGCTGCCCCAGGTGAAGCCGCCGCCGATCGCCTCGATCATCACCAGATCGCCGTCCTTGATCCGGCCGTCCTTGCGGGCGACGTCGAGCGCCAGGGGAATCGAGGCGGCCGAGGTGTTGCCATGCCGGTCGACGGTGATCACCACCTTCTCCGGCGCGATGCCGAGCTTCTCGGCGCTCGCGGTGATGATCCGCTTGTTCGCCTGATGAGGCACGAACCACTTCAGTTCTTCAGGCGAGGTGCCGCTGGCCTTGAAGGCATCCTGCACCACGTCCGTGACCATGCCGACCGCGAACTTGAAGACTTCCCGCCCCTCCATTTTCAGGACGCCGGTCGTCTTCGTCGAGCCCGGCCCGCCATCCACGTAGAGCTTTTCGCGATAGCGGCCGTCCGAGCGCAGCTGCGTGGTCAGGACACCCCGGTCAGTCGAGGCGCCCTCGCCTTCCTGCGCCTCGAGCACCAGCGCACCGGCGCCGTCGCCGAAGAGGACGCAGGTGGTACGGTCGTTCCAGTCGAGAATACGGGAGAAGGTCTCAGCGCCGATCACCAGGGCCCGCTTGTGGGAGCCTGACTGGAGGAACTTGTCGGCGGTCGCGACCGCGTAGACGAAGCCGCTACAGACCGCCTGCAGATCGAAGGCGGCGCCATGGGTGATACCAAGACCGTTCTGGATCATCGTCGCGGTGGATGGGAACGTATGGTCCGGCGTCGACGTCGCGCAGATGATGAGATCGATATCCTGCGGGGTGAGCCCCGCATCGGCCAGAGCGGCCTCGGCGGCCTTGATCCCCAGGACCGAGGTGGTCTCGCTGTCGTCCGCGATATAGCGCTGCTCGATGCCGGTCCGCTGCACGATCCATTCGTGCGTGGTGTCCACCAGCTTTTCGAGCTCCTGGTTGGTGAGCTTGCGTTTCGGCAGGTAGGACCCGACGCCGCGCACGATGGAACGGATGCGTTTCAAGATATTGCTTTCCTCAGGCCGTGTGCCCGACCGGATCATGCTCCAGCATGCCCCGGATAGTGTTCATCAATTCGAAATGCGCCATGTCGTAGGCCACATCGATGGCGCTGGCGAAGCCCAGATCGTCCGTGCCGCCGTGGCTTTTCACGACCACCCCCTCGAGTCCAAGGAACACGCCGCCATTGACCTTGCGCGGGTCCATCTTGTCCCTGAGAGCGTTAAAAGCCTGTTTCGCAAAGAGATAACCGATCTTGGCCATCAGCGTGCGGCTCATGGCGGACCGCAGGTACTGGGCAATCTGCTTGGCCGTGCCTTCCGCGGTCTTCAGGGCGATGTTGCCCGTGAAGCCCTCGGTCACGACCACGTCGACGGTCCCCTTGCCGAGATCGTCGCCTTCCACGAAACCATGATAGGTCAGATAGGAAGCGTCCATCTCCTTGAGAATGCGACCGGCCTCCTTGACGGCTTCAATGCCTTTGATTTCTTCCGTGCCGACATTGAGCAGGCCAACCGTGGGCTTCTCTATGTCGAGGACGATGCGGGCCATGGCCGCTCCCATGATCGCCATGTCGACAAGGTGACCGGCATCGGCGCCGATGGTCGCTCCCACGTCGAGCACGATACTCTCGCCCCTCAAAGTAGGCCACATGCAGGCAATCGCCGGGCGCTCGATATGCGCCATGGTCTTCAGGCAGATCTTGGCTGTCGCCATCAGCGCGCCGGTATTGCCGGCGGAGACAGCGGCATCCGCCTCCCCGTCGCGAACCGCCTGGACGGCCTTCCACATGGAGGATTTGCCCCGGCCCATGCGGATGGCCTGGCTCGGCTTCTCGTCCATGGAGATGGCGAGTTCGGTGTGGCGAAGCTCGGTCGCCGCCTTCAGCTTGGGATGAGCATTCAGAAGAGGGGCGACGACCGCCTCGTTGCCGAACATGAGAAAGCGGATATCGGGATGGCGTTCCAAAGCCAGCGCCGCACCAGGGATGACGATCGACGGGCCATGGTCCCCCCCCATCGCATCGAGCGAAATACGCACTGGCTTAGACATAACCACTTTTTCTTTCTTTCGGCGTGAACAGGGGGCGGAAAATACCGGTTTGGGGCTGTATCGCAACCGGATTCTGTAGCTTCCACTACAAGGTTCATCGCAGGCAAACGGCCTCCGAAACCCCTGCTTTCCAAGCCCGCCTGCGAGGGAGACCCTATTTATCCGTCTTCAGCTTGCCCAGTGCGGCAAAAGGCGAGTCCTTCTCGTCGCGCGGGTCACGGAAATCGAAGTCCACCCCTGGCTTCCGCGGGTATGGATCGAGGCCCAGGGCCAGAAACTCGGCGGTGAGCGCCCCCAGGTCGATCTGGCCGTTGACGATCTCGTCCGGCGGCTCGTACTCGTTGAGGTCGGTCGGAGGCTCGGCCGGCATCCCCGAGGATTCGGCGAAATCGACCTCGACCTCCTCTTCGATATCGGAATCGAACGAATCGAGGGTAACGACACACACCTGGGTGATGGAGGCCTTCACCACGCCCGTGACGTGGATGCCCTTGGCGGAGCTCATGAGCTTGAAATCGCCGGAGAGCGCCCGGATATCGGGGAGCCCGAAATCCCGCGCGAGGGCGGCCCGTTCCTCGGCGCTTGCTTCCACGTGCACCTCCTGCCCCCGCGGCGGGATGTTCATCACATCCACGAGGCGGGACAAGGGTCCTACGGTTTCAGGGGTCATCGGCTACCCTCCTCTGCAAAGGCCTCGGGCGCCGGAAAGGCGGGCCCGGATTCCAGTAATTTGTCGAGCGGGACGGCCTTGAGTCCCTTGTCCGCGGCAAGAGCATAACGCGCAAGCGCGAGAGCGGGTGCATCGGTGCCCAGGGCATTACGACCGAGCCCCTCCGCCAGCAGGGTCTCGTCCCCTGCGTTCAAAGCCGGGTCATAGGCCTGTGCACGGCCGTAGAAGGCGGCGGCCACCTTTTTCATGCGCTTCGGCACGACCGTATCGCCGACGCCCATCTCTCGCAGGGAGGCGTCCATGTCGCGGAAGAAGGCATCCGTCAGGTCCTTCGCCACGTCATCCGCCGGAGGCGGGAGTTCCCGCAGCGCCCTCAGGGATAAAATCATGTGGAGGGACAGGGACTCGAACCGCCCCTCCAGCGTGTCCGGAATCCCGAGGATCCCGTACAGGCCCGGTCTGCGGGAGGCATTGGCGATTCTCGCATACAGACCCGCGATCGCCGTGCGTCGCGGATCTCTGCGGAAGAGACTGAAGATCACAGCCCTTTCCCCTCAAAACTTGTCAAAATCGAAACCACGGGTTACGCCATCACGATCCACAGGCGCAAGCTCAGCCGCGCCGCATTCCTGGAAGAACCGTACGATGCGTCGATATCATACCCTTTTGGTACGCCTAGCGACTGCGACTTTCCTGGCCACTTCGGTCGCCGCCTGCACGATGGGCGAAGAGTTTGCCCGCGGGTACCAGCTGGACGAGAACGCCGTGGCCCAGGTCAAGAAGGGCATGAGCGCCGAGCAGGTGCTCCAGACCCTGGGCACTCCGTCGACCGTCTCCACGGTGGGCAACCGCAACTGGTACTATATCAGCCAGCGGTCCCGCCGCACCCTCCAGTTCATGGGCGAAACCGTCGTCGATCAACGCGTCACGGCGGTCTATTTCGACAACAACCTGCGCGTCGAGCGCGTGGCTCTCTACGGCATTCAGGACGGCAAGGTCTTCGACTTCATCAGCCGCAAGACCCCATCCGGCGGCGAGGAAACGAGCTTCCTCGGACAGATCCTCAAGGGCTCGAACAACTTCAATCCGTTCGGCACCTGATCCCAGTTGCACTCCTTACGGGAAGGCCGGGCCCACCGCCCGGCTTTTTTGTTTCAGCTTGCAGGCTCCGCGAACCCAACCAGACCACTGCGACCGCTGTCGCGAGCCACTCGCACTTGAGGGCTCGTGCCTGCCGGCGAACAAACGAAAACCCCGCAGCACAGGCCGCGGGGTTGAAGCCGTTCCCGGCCTGCGATCTTAGGAATGAGCCAGGATCGCGAGGAGCATGAGAGCGATGATGTTGGTGATCTTGATCGCCGGGTTCACGGCGGGGCCCGCCGTGTCCTTGTAGGGATCACCGACGGTATCGCCCGTCACGGACGCCTTGTGCGCTTCCGAACCCTTGTGATGGGTGGTGCCGGACGCATCGGTAAAGCCGTCCTCGAAGGACTTCTTCGCGTTGTCCCAGGCGCCGCCGCCGGAAGTCATGGAGATGGCGACGAAGAGACCCGTCACGATCACGCCGAGCAGCATGGCGCCCACGGCCGAGAAGGCCTGCGACTTGCCGGCGACCCAGAAGATCACGAAGTACGTGACGATCGGGGCAAGCACCGGCAGGAGCGAGGGCACGATCATTTCCTTGATCGCGGCGCGGGTGAGCATGTCCACCGCGCGACCGTAATCGGGACGATCCGTGCCCTGCATGATGCCGGGCTTCTCACGGAACTGGCGACGCACCTCTTCCACGACGGAGCCCGCCGCACGGCCCACCGCCGTCATGGCGATGCCGCCGAACAGGAACGGGATGAGACCGCCGAACAGCAGGCCGACCACCACGTAAGGGTTGGTCAGCGAGAAGTCGGGGCTCACGCCCTGGAAGTACGGATACTGCGCGGCGTTCTGCGTGAAGTAGTTGAGGTCCGAGGTATAGGCCGCAAAGAGCACGAGAGCGCCGAGGCCTGCGGAGCCGATGGCGTATCCCTTCGTCACCGCCTTGGTCGTGTTGCCCACGGCATCGAGGGCGTCCGTGGACTTGCGCACCTCCTTCGGCAGACCCGCCATCTCGGCGATGCCGCCGGCGTTGTCCGTCACCGGGCCGAAGGCGTCGAGCGCCACGATCATGCCGGCCAGCGCCAGCATCGCGGTCACCGCGATGGCGATGCCGAAGAGGCCTGCGAGCGTGTAGGCGATGATGATGCCCGCGATGATCACGATGGTCGGCAGCGCGGTCGATTCCAGCGAGACCGCGAGGCCCTGGATCACGTTGGTGCCGTGGCCCGTCACCGAGGATTGGGCGATCGAGCGCACGGGACGGAAGCCGACGCCGGTATAGTACTCGGTGATCACGACGATGAATGCCGTCACGAGCAGGCCGATCACGGCGCACCAGAACAGGTCCTGCCCCGTGAACTCCGTACCCGCGACTTCGCCGAACCCGATCATCTGCCAGGTGACGAGGCCGATTCCGACGATGGAAAGAATGCCCGTCACGATGAGGCCCTTGTAGAGCGCGCCCATGATGGACTCGTTCTGTCCGAGCTTCACGAAGAACGTGCCGACGATCGAGGTCACGATGCAGGCCGCGCCGATCGCGAGCGGATAGAGAAGCATCGACTCGAGGATGTCCTGCCCCGCGAAGAAGATCGCCGCGAGCACCATGGTGGCGACGACGGTCACCGCATAGGTCTCGAACAGGTCCGCCGCCATGCCGGCGCAATCGCCCACGTTGTCGCCCACGTTGTCGGCGATGGTGGCGGGATTGCGCGGATCGTCTTCGGGGATGCCGGCTTCCACCTTGCCCACGAGGTCGCCACCGACATCGGCGCCCTTGGTGAAGATGCCGCCGCCGAGACGGGCGAAGATCGAAATCAGCGAGGCGCCGAAGCCGAGAGCGACGAGGCTGTCGATCACGACCCGGTCCGCCGAGCCCAGCCCGGCGAGGCGGGTGAGGTAGCCGTAATAGAGCGCGACGCCGAGGAGCGCGAGACCCGCTACCAGCAGGCCCGTGACCGCGCCCGCTTTGAAGGCCACGTCGAGGCCGCCGCCGAGGGATTGCGTCGCGGCCTGCGCGGTGCGGACATTGGCGCGTACGGAGACGTTCATGCCGATGAAGCCGGCCGTGCCCGAAAGGATCGCGCCGATGGCGAACCCGATCGCGACCCGGACGCCGAGGAAATAGGCGATGATGGCAAACAGCACCACGCCTACGATGGAGATCGTCGTATATTGCCTGCGGAGATAGGCTTTAGCGCCTTCAGCGACCGCGCCTGCAATTTCCTGCATGCGCTGAGAACCGGCGTCCCGCTTCATCACGTCGCTGATGGCCCAGAGGCCATACGCAATCGAGAGAAGCCCGCCCAAGATAATTAGGGTGAGTGCCATCATGCCATCCTTGTTATGGGAAAGCAGAAAGCCGGTCCTCAAAGCCTGAATTTTGGCCTTGAACGGCCTCCACCCCCAGCGAAGTTTATATTTGGTGGCAAAAAAGAAGGCGCTCGGCAATAATACCTGCTCCTGAACCCACAGGAGCTTCTTTAGACTTTATGCTGGTACCGCTGCGCGCGCCCTATGCTGCCAGGCCAGCAGAATTAGTGCGACTGCGACCGGCGGGAAGACCATCCAGTTCACGGTGTCCCATCCGCCCGCGTTCAGGAGCTTGCCGGACGAGAAGGACGCGGCGGCCACGGAGCCGAAGACCAGGAAGTCGTTGGCGGCCTGGACCTTGGTCCGCTCGTCGGGGCGGTAACAGTCCGTCACCAGCGCGGTGGCGCCGATGAAGCCGAAGTTCCATCCGAGGCCGAGAATGATGAGCGTTGCCCAGAAATGGGCGATCGCGATCCCCGACAGGCCGACGGTCGCCGCAAGCGCGATCAGCAGCAGACCGGCAGCCGTGACCCGTTCCTTGCCGAAGCGATTGATCAGGCGGCCCGTGAAGAAGCTCGGGCCGTACATCGCCAGGATATGCCACTGAATGCCGAGGGCCGCCGCCTCGACGGGAAGGCCGCAGCCGACCATCGCCATCGGGGCCGCGGTCATGACGAAGCTCATGAGGGCATAGGAGACGAGGCCCGCGACGACCGCGACGATGAACTTGGGCTGCCGGACGATCTCAAACAGCGGCCTGCCGCCGCCGGCATTCGACGCGATGCTGACCGGAACGGGCCTCAGGAACGAGACGACCGCCATGGACAGCAGGGCCAGCCCCGCCTGCCCCAGGAAGGCACCGGCGAACGGCGCGCTCTCGACCGCATCCCGCAGCCAGATCACCGTCTGCGGGCCGATGACGCCCGCCGCCAGACCGCCGGTCATGACCCAGGCGATGGCGCGCGGCTTGAAGGTTTCCGAGGCCGCGTCGGTCGCCGCGAAGCGGTAGCTCTGGTTGAACGAGCCGTACATCCCGATGATCAGGGTGCCGAGGCAGAAGAGCACGAAGCTGTATGAGGCGATGCCGAAGGCCGCGAGACAGCCGCCGGCAAGGCCGACACCCGCGCCGACGATGTAGCCGACGCGTCGCCCTGCCCTGCGCATGAGCATGGCGGCGGGAATGGTGCCGAGCGCCAGGCCGAGGTTGAGAAGGCTCACGGGAAGCGTCGCGAGTTCCTTGTTCTCCGCGAGGCTCTGCCCCACGAGCCCGCCGAGGGAGACCACGATGGCCGGGCTCGAACCGCCGAGCGCCTGGGCGCAGGCGAGGACGAGCGCATTGCGCTTGGCGAGGGAGTCAGAAGTGGGAGAATGCACCTGCATCGTAACGTCTTTCAGAATTCCGCATCCGAAAGACCGGGCTCTCATGCCCTTGAACGACTCGGCCTATCACGGACACCACGACGCCCACGCTATCGGCCTCTTTCAGGAAGCTGTCGAGGTCCTTTTCCGGGACCGTGCAGAGAATCTCGTAATCATCCCCACCGGTCACCGCGAGATCGTAAAGGCCCGGCTCTACCGCGACCGCCTTGGTCACGGCGGGAGAGAGCGGCACGCGGTCCGCCTCGACGATGGCGGAGACGCCGCTGACCCGCATCATCTTGGCCAGATCCCCGGCGAGCCCGTCGGACACGTCCATCGCCGCATGGGCGTATTTTCTCAGGACACGCGCCAGCCGGTGCCGAGGCTGCGGGTGGAGATAGCGGTCGGCAAGATGTGCCTTCTCCTCCGCCGACAGCGCGTCCGCCCATTTGGGCGCGTTGCGGAGCTTCAGGCCCAGAGCGCCATCCCCGATGGATCCCGTGACGCAGATGACGTCGTCCGCCTGTGCATTCGTGCGCCGGACCATGCGTCCCGCAGGCACCTCGCCGAGGGCCGTCACCGAGAGCGTCAGCGCGCCCCTCGCCTTCACCGTATCGCCGCCCAGCAGAGGGCAGCCGAAATCGCGCGCCGCCTCTCCAAGCCCAACCGCGAAGGCGGACAGCCATTCCTCGGTCCAGGTCACGGGCAGCGCGAGGCTCAACAGGAATCCGGCCGGATCGGCGCCCTTCGCGGCGAGATCCGACACGTTCACGCCCAGAGCCTTGCGGGCAATGGAACCGGGGGCGTCTTCCGGCAGGAAATGAACCGTCTCCACGAGAGCGTCGGTCGTCAGCACGAGATCGTGCCCGGGCCTGGGGGCGAAACACGCGGCGTCGTCCTTCAGGCCGAGTGCGCCCTCACCCGCGAGCGGCGCGAAGAAGCGGGCAATCAGGCCGTCTTCATTGGGGCGGTTTGCGCTCATGATCGCTCCGGCGAATTCCTGTCGAATCTCCAGATAGCCGAAAACGCATCCGGCGTGACCCCGGCGCGCGTATGCTCGCGCAATCGTTTCAGGCGCTGGAAGTGCGGTTCGTGATGTCCGAAGCCTATCAGCGGCTGAGGGCCGAGCTGGCCGTGCCCCATCTCAGCCCTCTCGTTGTCATCACCGGCCTTGAGCCGGTGATCCCGATTGGTGAGGCACAGCGCTCATCCGGTCGTTCGTCGCCGCCTCTCCCGATGTCGTCACCGGCCTTGGGCCGGTGATCTCGATTGGAGAGGCGCAGCGCTTTTCCGATCGGGATGGCCGGGACAAGCCCGGCCATGACGGAGTGAGGTGTGAAGCGGGGCTGCTGTCTCGCACAGACTGACGAATTCCTGCGCGCTGACGCGATACCGGTCCGGCCCGACGGATCTCTCGTGATGTCAAAGAGCGTGAGAGTGCAGCACGTTTATCCCCGCGGCGATGTTCGCCCGAGGGGTGAGGGATCGAGGGAGGGCGCGGGGTGCGTCCGGCTCGCTCAGTACTTGAGTTGTGAGAGCCGGGTGGCTCCCCGCGCACGGTTC
>Ga0180217_1000563_pt1 | contig 56919 bp, 44 predicted proteins | sample eDN3rd37CBELigOP_FD_128521 | JGI IMG/M metagenome (GOLD analysis project Ga0180217, IMG submission 128521) | Enriched Organic Plus compost microbial communities from Emeryville, California, USA - eDNA 3rd pass 37_C BE-Lig OP (version 2) (version 2) ...
CGGTCCAGCGCCCGGCAGTGTCCTTTGCCGGACCCGCTCAGGTGCTCACCGTGAGCACCGGGAGCGGATCAGCCGGCCGCAGGCGCACGTGCCATCGGCCGTGCCGACCTTGTCTGAGGCCCCTTGAACAGCGAAGGGGCTCCCGGGAGGCGGCCGTGGGCTCGCCACGTGTGTCCCTGCGGATCAAGGCAGGACGGCGAACAGCACAGCAAATGGCCACATGGCCAAAGCACCAAAGGGCCAAATCACCGAGAAACACCCCCAACCCACGATGGGGCGGGATCCGGCGCATGCGCCTCTGTCTGGGTCGTTACAACTTCATCGCCTTGGCCATCGCCGCGCCCATGTCGGCGGGGCTGAGGGCGACCTCGACGCCGGCGGCGCGGAGGGCGGCGATCTTGGCGTCGGCGGTGTCGTCGGCGCCGCCGATGATGGCGCCGGCGTGGCCCATGCGGCGGCCGGGGGGCGCGGTGCGGCCGGCGATGAAGGCCGCGACGGGCTTCTTGACGTGGGCCTTGATGTAGTTGGCCGCGTCGATCTCGTCGGTGCCGCCGATCTCACCAATCATGAGGATGCCGTGGGTGTCGGGGTCGGCCTCGAAGGCCTTGATGCAATCGATGTGGCTCATGCCGCGGACCGGGTCGCCGCCGATGCCGACGCACGTGGACTGCGCCAGGCCGAGGTTGGAGGTCTGCCACACGGCCTCGTAGGTGAGGGTGCCGGAGCGGGAGACGATGCCGACGGCCTTGCCGAGTTTGGACTGCGAGATGTGGGTGTGGATGTAGCCGGGCATGATGCCGATCTTGCAGCCGGCGTTGGTGTAGGGGTCCTCGGCGGAGGTTCCCGAGCCGGTCTTGGGGCCGGGGGTGATGATGCCGGGGCAGTTGGGGCCGATGAGAGTGACCTGCTCGTCGGCCGGGGCGGTGTTGTTCATCTCGTCGAGGACGGCGCGGACCTTGATCATGTCCTGGACGGGGACGCCCTCGGTGATGCAGCAGATGAGGGTGAGGTCCGCGGCGGCCGCCTCGAGGATGGCGTCGGCGGCGAAGGCCGGCGGGACGAAGATCATGGTGGCCGTGGCGCCGGTGGCCCGAACGGCGGCCTCGACGGTGTCGAAGATCGGCAGGCCGTTGGGGTCCTTGGTGCCGCCCTTGCCGGGGGTGACGCCCCCGACCAGGCGAGTGCCGTAGTGGAGGCATCCCCTGGTGTGCTGGGCGCCGAAGGCGCCGGTGATGCCCTGACAGATGACGCGGGTTTCGGCGTTGACGAGGATTGACATGGGGGAGAAGGGTACGGCGGGGAGGGGGCGTCGGACAGGGTTCGGGGGAAGAAAGGCGGGGCCGGGGAGAACCGGGGCGGCGGGGCGCGCATCGCGTGGTGGGTACACTGCCGCGGCACCGGAGGACGCAGCATGCGGATGGCAACGGCGGTTCTGATCGGGTTGGTGATCGGCAGCGGGCTCGTGTCGTGCGGCACGCCGACGCGGGATCGGGCGCGCGAGCCGGTGGCGCGGCCGCGGCCGGGGGAGACGTACGTCGTTGCGCGGTCGGAGGGGCGGCAGTGGACGGGCGTCGCGGTGACGCGCCGGGGGCGGGTGTTCGTGAGTTACCCGCGGTGGGAGGGGCCGATCGACAACTCGGTGGAGGAGGTTCTGCCGGACGGGACGCGCGTGGCGTTCCCGGACGAGGAGTGGAACTCGTGGCGGCCGGGGGACGATCCGGCGTCGAAGTTCGTGTGCGTGCAGGCGGTGTACGTGGACGCCAAGGACCGGCTGTGGGTGGTGGACCCGGCGTCGCCTCAGATGGCGGGGGTGGTCAGCGGGGGGGCGAAACTGGTGGAGATCAGCCCGGCGACGCGGCGGGTGCTGCGGGTGATCCGGTTCGACGAGCGGATCGCGCCGCCGGGGAGTTACCTCAACGATGTGCGTGTGGACACGGAGCGCGAGTTCGCGTACATCACGGACTCGGGGACGGGGGGGATCGTGGTCGTGGACCTGACGACGAATCAGGCGTGGCGGCGGCTGGACACCAGCCCGAGCACGAAGGCGGACCCGGCGGTGATCCTGAGCGTCGGCGGCAGGCGGCTGGTGCTCGGCGGGGAGGAGGGGAACGGCGAGTTCCTGCGCGTGCACGTCGATGGGCTGGCGCTGAGCCCGGACGGGGAGTGGCTGTACTACCAGGCGCTGACGGGGCGGACGCTGTACCGCGTGCCGGCGGCGCTGCTGCGCGACCCGGAAGTGAGCGACCTGCGCGTGGACGGGGCGGTGGAGAACCTCGGGCTCACCGTGGCGACGGACGGGATGGCGATGGACGCCGCGGGGAACCTGTACTTCACGGCGATCGAGCGTGACGCGATCGTGTACCGCACGCCGCAGGGGCGGATGGGGATTCTGGCGCAGGATGAGCGGCTGCGGTGGCCGGATTCGTTTGCGATCTCGGGCGGGGGCGCGGGGCCGTGGCTGTACGTGACGACGAGCCAGATCCATCTGACGCCGGTGTTCCGCGCCGACGGGCAGATGCCGCAGACGCCGTACTACGTGTTTCGGATCGGCCTGATGCCGCAGTCGGAGCGGGGGTGGGAGCGGGTCAGCGGGGAGTGAGGCTCTGGTCGAGGTGGCGGAGGGCGGCGTCGAGGACGGCGTCGCCCTTGCCCTGGTAGTCCTCGGGCGCGGGCTCGGCGAGGATGTCGGGCTCGATGCCGGCGCCGTCGTAGGCGCGTCCGTCGGGGCGGAAGGAGGCGATGGAGGCGAGGACGAGGGTGAGGCCGCCGGCCTCGATGGACTCGGTTCGCGCGCTGCCGCCGCCGGAGGGGGTTCCGACGAGGGTGACGTTGGGGAGGAGCTCGATCGCGCCCAGGAAGATGTCGGTGGCGCTGAAGCAGCGGTCGTCGAGGAGGACGGCGACGGGGCCGCGGAAGGGGAGGTGCTGAAGGATGGCCTTGTCCCGCGGCCCGTGGCGCTCGCGGCTGACGATGCCGACGTACCAGGGACCGAAGCCGGCGGACGGGGCGGGGGCCCATGACGGACGCAGGTCGCGGAGCGTCGCCTGAGCGGCGGCGCGTTCGACATCGCTCCACCCGGGCCAGTCGGCGGGCCAGAGGAAGCGGTCTTCGAGGAGGGCCCCCGGGCCGTTGGCCTGGACGCGAATCGGGAACATGGCCGTGCGCGGGCGGGCGACGTTGAAGACGAGCGCGTCGCGGTCCATGAGGTACGGGAGCACGACCAGGAGGGCGTCGCGCGAGCCGCCGGTGTTGCCGCGGACGTCGATGAGCAGGGAGTCGGCGTCGAGGGCGGTGCGCATCATGCGGTGCAGGGCGTCGCGGAAGCGCTGGCCGTCCTCCATGCGGGCGATGCGGATGCAGGCGGTGCGCCCGCCGCCGGGGCGGTTGATCCACCCAAAGCCGAGGGCGGTGCGGCGGTCGGCCGCGACGGGGTGCGGGAGCGGGAGGTCGGGCTCGTCGAGCGTGTACGAGCCGAGGGGGAGGGTGGCGGAGCGGGGGGCGTCCTGGGGCGCATCGGGGGGCGGGGTCCAGGTGATCTCGACGGGCGCCGCGGGGTCCTTGGCGACGCCGAGGAGGGCGCGGATGAAGGCGGCGCGGCGGGCGAGGGAGGCGGCGCGGCGGCGGACGAGGTGGTCGGCGCCGGCGGCGACGTACGGGCGCGCGGCGTCGATCCACGCCTCGACGGGGACGCCGTCGATGCGGACGTCGGCGGCGCCGGCGGGCCAGACCCAGGAGTTGTCGTGAGCGTGCAGGCCGCGCCAGGAGCCGCCGGTGTGGACGAGGCGGAAAGGGAGGCGCTGGAGGGGGAGCACATCTTCGAACTCGCGCACGCGGGCGTGGCCGTCGCCGGTGCGGGCGACGAGGCGCTGGGCCGCGAGGATGAGGTCGGCCGCGGGGGCGGTGTCGCCGGCGCGGGCGAGCTCGTCGGCGAGGGCGGCGTCCCAGTCGATCCCGAGGCGCGTGCCCTGGGCGTGGCGGTCGCGGATGGCGGCGGCGACGGGCGCGAGCACGTCGCGGGAGTTGAGCCGCAGGGCGCGCAGGCGCGCGAGGCGGTCGCGGTGGTCGTTCTCGACGAAGGAGAGGCGCGCGGCGACGCGGTTGGCGGTGGTGTGCGGGAGGTTCGTGAGTTCGACGGGGTCGGGCGACGCGGGGCCGTCGAGGCCGTCGGTGGGGCGGCCGATGATGGTGAGGGTGTCACCGGCGCGGCGGCCGGCGAGGGCGAGGAGGGCGTCGAGGTCCATGGCGATGCGGAGCCGCCATCGCTCGTTCCAGGCCTCCTGGGCGAGGGACTGGAGGTCGTTCCAGTGCAGGGTCCAGTCCTGGCCCGCGATGGCGTCGAGTTCGTACCACCGCTCGCCGACGAGGACCCGGGCGCGGTCGTCGCGGTAGGCGATGCCGGTGAACGGGGAGCGCTGGACGTCGCCGTCGGGGACGGAGGATTGGGGGCGTGCCGCGGCGTGGGGGGCGGCCGCGAGGAGGAGCGCCGCGCAGGCGAGTGCGGCGAGGCGGGTGGGGAGTCGGGGCATGGGAGGGCTCCGCGGGCCGGGAAAGGGTGCGGGAGAGCAGCCGGCCGAGGGGCCGGTGCTGTGCGGTACGCGGGGAGAGCGGAGCGGGTTCAGTGGAGGTAGGGCCGGGGGCGTCCCCCGGCCCTGTGCGGGGGAGGGTCAGCACCCGGGGCCGAGGGACGCGAGCCAGATGGTCAGGAACGCGGAGATGTCGGCGGAGTCCACGGTGCCGCTGCCGTCGAAGTCGGCTTCGAGCGTGCCGTGCTGGATGCTGGCGAGCCACGCCGCGAGGAAGGCGCTGACGTCCGACGAGTTCACGGCGCCGACCTGGTTCCAGTCTCCGCGGCAGACGGCCTTGGCGACGATGATGCCGGTGCCGAGGTGATACTGCCCCTGTACGTGGGTGAGTTCGGCGATGAAGGCGACGTCTCCGGCGTCGTTCATGTCGAGGCCGTACCGATCGAGCCGGCTGATGCGAGCGGGGCCTGCATGGCTCATGAGCGTGTCGCCCACCGCGGCGATGCGGCGGATCGCGCCGGCGTCGGCGATATAGATGCCCTCGACATTGTTCTGGGTTCGGGCGCTGAAGGCGATCCAGCCCTGATTGTTGATCACCATCGGTGTGTCGAGGAGGCTCGCGAGCTCCTCGGTGGGGTCGGTGGGAACGATCCGCGTGATCGTGGCTCCGTCCGAGCGGTAGATGCCGGGAGCACCGAGGACCGTCCTGAACGCCACGTGGCCGGCGTCGTTGATGTCCACGTGTTCGCGGATGCCGGAGAGTTCGCCGCTCATAAGCGTGAGAGAGCCGTCGGGCTCGACGCGCTTGACGCCCCCACCCTCGGCGCTGCCGCGGCTGTCGACCACGGCGAGTTGCCCGGCGTTGTTCTGGGCGAGCCACAGGGCCTGCATGCGGCTGTAGATCGCCGGGTCGTTGGGGACGACGGTCGTGGTCTGCTGCGTGGCGGGGTCCCACCGGAGGATCGCGGCGCCGCTGGCGCCGTCGGGGGTTGCGAAAAAGGCGATCTGCCCCGCATCGTTGATCACGGGGACGTGCTCGACGTCGCCCTCGGGCGGGGTGTCAAGGACCTCATCCGGCGGGTTGGCGGTGTCGTACCGGAAGAGGGTGTAGAACCAGGGAGTCAGGGGCCGGGTCCAGGTGGAGCCCCACCATGTCAGCACGCCGGATCCCGACATCGAAAGGTGCTGGATGTACTGGAGCTGTGCCCACTCGGTGTGCAGCAGTGTGCCGTTGAACCAGATCCGGTTCGCGACCGGGACGGCGACGTCGCCCCGGTTGTTGATGACCGGGCGGACGTAGTCGATCGTGAGCCCCGGCGGGTTGCCCACGACGAACGGGTCGAGGCCGCGGAGTTCGAGCGGGCCGTAGGTCGGGAGCTGCGCGAGGGACGGCGTGGCCGCGGCGAGCGAGAGCAGGGCGGCGGGGACGATCGGGCGGGTCATGGCTGGCTCCTCGGCCCGGGGTCTGGGGTGGGTTCGGAAAGACGCGGTGCTATCTCGGAGAGACGCTCGCGGGGCCGTCCGTGTGAGGGGGGAGCGGCCGGGGATGTTCCGGGGCCGGCGTCCTAGGCTTCCGCGGAGTTGTGGAGCCAAGCGATGCGAGCGATCGTCACGGGTCAGGTCGGGATGGACAAGAAGCCGTACCTCGAGCGGGTGGCGCGCTTCGCGGGGGAGCAGGGGGAGCCGCTGAGCGTGTACCACGTCGGGGACATGATGTACGCCGAGGCCCGGGACGTGCGGCCGGGGAAGATCCTGGACCTGCCGCTGAGCCGGTTGAACTCGCTGCGGCGGGCGGCGATGAAGGACGTGATCGCCGGCAGCCGCGACCAGAAGAACATCATCGTCAACACGCACGCGACGTTCCGCTGGCGGCACGGGCTGTTCAGTTCGTTCGACTTCGACCAGATGCAGCAGTTGCGGCCGGACCTGTTCATCTGCCTGGTGGACAACATCGAGATGGTGCACCACCGGCTGCACGCGGAGCACGAGATCGACGCGACGCTGAAGGACTGCATGGTGTGGCGGGAGGAGGAGATCCTGGCGACGGAACTGATGAGCCAGGCGATCCCGCGGAGCAAGTTCTACATCGTCAGCCGCGGGCGGCACGCGGAGACGACGCGGACGATGTTCCGGCTGGTGTGCCGGCCGGACATGCGGAAGGTGTACCCGAGTTTTCCGATGAGCCACGTGGTGGACCTGCCGGATGTGCTGGCGGAGATCGACGCGTTCCGGGCGGCGCTGGCGGAGCACTTCATCACGTTCGACCCCGGGGACGTGGACGAGAAACTGCTGCTGGAGCGGGCGATGGCGGCGGCGCGGGACGGGAAGGAGTTCCTGGAGGTCGTGCCGCACAGTTTTGCGGGCTCGCGCATGGCGGGGTCGCCGATCCGGGTGCGGGTGCGGGAGGTGCTGGACATCGCGGGGGACATCGACGGGCAGATCTACATGCGGGACTTCAAACTCGTCGATCAGTCGGACATGATCGTGAGTTACATCCCGGAACTGCCCAATGGGCAGCCGGGGCTCTCCAGCGGGGTCGAGCGCGAGTTGCACCACGCCTTCGAGCACACCAAGGAGGTGTACGTGGTGTGGCGGCCGAAGAAGACGCCCAGCCCGTTCATCACCGAGACGGCGACGCGGGTGTTCAGCACGACGGAGGAGGCGCTGTCGTACTTCGAAGAGCAGGGGATGTTCGGGGAGCGGAATCTCTTCGGGCATTAGGCAATAGGCACTGGGCATTAGGCACTGGGGGAAGAGAGCGTTGATGGTTCCCGATGCCGCCACGATCGCTCGACGCCGGCACCTGCTTCGCACCATCGTGCGGTGCACGGCGCTGGTGCTGCTGATCATGTTCGTCGGGCCCGTCCTGTCGGCCGTGCTGGTCTCGGTCCTCGAGGGAGCGACGTTCGGGCCGCGGTTCTTCGTACGAGTCGCCGCATCGGCGGGGCCCGTGCTTGCGGCGGTGGTGCTGCTGGCGTTCGAGCGGCGATTGGTGATGTGGCTGGTGCCGATGGGGTCGCACCGGTGTCCGCAGTGCGACTACTTCCTGGTGAGCCTCGTCGAGCCGCGGTGCCCGGAGTGCGGGTTGCCGCTCACTCGTGAGTTTCTGGACGCCGGGGCGGGGCAGGGGAGCGGAGCGGCGGCCGGCGGCGTGGGCCGCCGCGGATAGTCGCACATCGGTGAGCGATCTGCCCCGGTGGAAGCACCGGGTTTGCGGCCAGCGGCATAGATCCGAGCGATAACGCCGGAAATTTGCGGCGCTGGGGGTTACGCTCCGGCCGATCTGTGCGCATACTCGTCGCACGAGCCGGCCGAGATGCCGGAGCACATACGAGTGTGTGGTGTTGTGGCGGCGGCTTCGGGTTCGGCGCAGCCGGGGTCGCGCCGCGCCGTCCGCTTTCTTGCGTTTTCCGTTTCGGCCGGGTGGTGCGCCGGCCCGGTCCAGGAGCACACCGATGTCGATTCGCACCGCTCTGCTCGCCGCGGCCGCCGCGACCTGTCTCGGCGCGGGGACGGCGCACGCCGATCCCGTCTGCCTGGGGGACCTCAATGGCGACGGCCAGGTTGACTTCCTCGACCTGAGCATCCTGCTGGGCAACTGGGGGCCGTGTGCCTCGAGGCTGTGCGTGGGGGACCTGAACCACGACGGGATCGTGAACGAGGCCGATCGGGACATCCTGCTGGCGCTGTGGGGGCCGTGCCCATGCCCGGCCTCGTGCCGCTGCGTCGGGGACATCAATCTCGACGGCGTGGTCAACGTGGACGACCTGCTCATCCTGATCGGGGATTACGGGCCGTGCGCCTCGCGGGTGTGCCCGTCGGACCTGGACTGCGACGGGGACGTGGACGACGACGACCTGCTGATGCTCGTTGACAACTGGGGGAAGTGCCCGTGCCCGGCGGACGTCAACGGGGACGGGACCCGGAACTTCCTCGACTTGAACATGATCCTGGCCGCGTGGGGTTCGTGCCCGGGGTGCCCGGAGGACCTGAACTGCGACGGGGAGGTCGACGACGCGGACCTCGACCTGCTGCTGGCGTACTGGGGAGACTGCCCGTAACGCCGCCTTCCGGCGCGTGAGGGACGAACTGGCGGGGTCGCCCGGTGGCGGGCGGCCCCGTTTCCTTATTTGGTCTGCTTATCTGGCCGGGCGGCGGTGATGGGGGGAGGGGGGGAGAGGGCGAAAGGCGGGCCGGGGCTTGCCGAACAAACTTGCCGAACAGGGGGACTGGAGGGTCCAATGTTCGCACAGGCGAGCCCAGGCATGCACGACCCGTACGCTCCCGACGCTCCGCCACACGGCCAGCCCGCCACCGAGCGGTACCGCGACGCCGCGGCCACGCCCGCAGAGCGGACGTATGCGACGTTCATCCACCTGTCGCTGCTGACGGTGCACCTGCTGATGCCGGTTGTGCCGGCGCTGGTCATGTGGCTGATCAAGCGGCACGAGTCGCCGTTCATCGACGACCACGGGAAGGAGGCGGTGAACTTCCAGATCTCGCTGCTGATCTACTCCGTGATCGGCGGGCTGCTGGTCCCGTTCTGCTTCGTCGGGGTGCCGGTGCTGATCGCGACCTACGTGCTGGGGATCGCGGGGATGATCATGGCGGCGCTGGCGGCCAACCGCGGGGAGTACTTCCGGTACCCGGCGACGATCCGATTGGTGGTGTGAAGCGTGGTGGCAGGGGCTGGTGGGCGCGGTCACCGCCTTTCCACTGATGGCGGAGCGGGTACGTCGGGGAGGTCGCTCGGCTCAAGGAAGCCCAGGTGAGCGGCGTCCGCCTTGAGTTGACTCAGGGCAACGCTGATGAGGCCCGCGCGTCGGTCGCCCTGGAGCCGGGCAGCGTCGGCAGCCGCACGAAGCGACTCGGCCTGTGCCAAGACTGCTTGCCGCACTCGGGCGTCGATTGCCGCGCCCGTCGGGTGCATGATCGAGTGTCGGGCGCGGGCGGTGCGCAAGCAACCCTCGTCGCGGCCGTCGGATGCTCGGCGCGGAGCGGACCCGCAGGGCGATTCGTGAGCGCGGCGGCGGGTCGGGGGCCGATACACCCGAGGCATCTCGTCCCTCGGACGGCGGAAGGGGTTTGGTCGGAATGCCGCTCCGGCCCCAAGCGATCCTTCAGGGGACCCCAGGGTGCTACCCTTACGGGATCGATTGGGGGCCGGCCCACGCCGGATTCACACGCTCGTGCCACTACTCAGAGTTCAGAACCTGAAGAAGAGTTTCGCCGGGCGCACCGTCGTCAATGGCGTCTCGTTCCATGTCGCCCCCGGGGAAATCGTCGGTCTGCTTGGGCGTAACGGGGCGGGCAAGACCACCTCGTTCCGCATGACGATCGGGATGATCGAGCCGGACGAGGGGGAGGTTTTCTTCAAGAACGAGAACATCTCGACGCTCCCGATGTACCTGCGGGCGCGGCTGGGGATGGGGTATCTGAGCCAGGAGCCGAGCGTCTTCCAGCGACTCACGTGCGAGCAGAACCTGCTCGCGATCCTCGAGACAATCCCGGGGATGAGGCGGCGGGACCGCAAGCGCCGGGCGGCTGAGTTGCTCGAACAGTTCGGACTGACCAAGAAGGCAAACCACCACGCCCGGACCTGCTCGGGGGGCGAGCGGCGGAAACTGGAGATCGCCCGGGCCCTGGTGACCGAGCCGAGCCTGATCCTGCTGGACGAGCCGTTCAGCGGCGTGGACCCGATCGCGGTCGAGGACCTGCAACGGGAGATCCAGCAACTCAGCCAGCGCGGGATCGCCTGCCTGGTGACGGACCACAACGTGCAGCAGACGCTCCGCGTCTGCCACCGCGCGTACATCATCGACAACGGCCGCAAGTTCGCCGAGGGGACGCCGCGGGAACTCATCAACGACGAGATGGTCAAGCGGGTGTACCTCGGGTCGCTGTTCCGCGGGGACGAGTTCGACGACGTGGAGCCGCCGCCGCCTCGCACGCCGGCGACGCCCGTCACCCCCTCCGCGCCCGTGCGGCGCGAGCCCGCGGTGACGGTCGCGGCGGCGGTCAACGGCAACGGGCACGGCAACGGCGTGCATCATGCCCACACGGGCACGAATGGCGCGGGCTCGCCCGGGCGGCGGCTGACGACGCCCGCTCCCGCGGCTGCGGCGCCGCTGCGCCGGATCATCAACGGCAACGGCGCGGCCGCCGGAGGCGAGCAGCCTCCGCCGCGTCGGCAGCCCTGACGCGACCGCCGCGTCCATCCAGTATCATGGCCCCATGCGAAGAGCAGCGAAGATCGCGCTGGCGGCATCGGTGTGCCTGTGGGCGGGGCTGGGCGCGGGGTGCCTGAAGCGGACGATCACGATCACCAGCGAGCCCGCGGGGGCGCTGGTGTGGCTCAACGACGTCGAGGTCGGGCGGACGCCGACGCAGGTCGATTTCACGTACTTCGGCGTGTACGACGTGCGGCTGGACCTGGAGGGGTACGAGCCGATCATCGCCCGGCGCGACGCCAAGGCGCCGCTGCACGAATACCCGGGGATCGACCTGCTGGCGGAGATGTACCCCGGGACGATCGAGACGAACATCCGCTGGCACTTCGACCTGATGCCGTCGCCGGAGGCATCGCTGCCGCCGGAGCAGGTGCAGAGCGAACTGCTGATGCGGGCCCAGCGCCTGCGGGTGCAGGCGACGGGGCTCGGGCCGGGGGAGGGCAAAGCGCCCGTTCAGGAAGCGGAGTCCGCCGAGCCGCCGACCGGTGAGGCGGGGACCCCGACGACGGTCGAGCCCGGCGAGACGGACCGGACCACCACGCTCCCGGCGCCGACGACGCCCCCCTGACCGACGCTCAGGTTCGGCAGCACGCGGGCGCCCAGGCCGACCAGGGCCCCGGTGCCGACGGTGACCGACCCGCCGAGGATCGCCCCGGGGGCGATGTGGGCGTTCTCACCGATGCGGCAGTCGTGCTCGACGATCGCGCCGGTGTTGATGATGGCGTGTGGGCCGATCATCGCGCGGCTGTGGACCAGGGCGCGGGGGCCGATCCAGGCGCCGGGGCCGATGGTGGCCGATGGGGAGACCCAGGCCGAGGGGTGGATCACCGTCGCGGCGGCGGCGTTGGTGCGGTCGCGGTGGGCCATGCCCAGCAGCAGGCGGGCCCGGAGGCCGAGGTCGCCGACGGCGAGGATCCAGCGAGCGCCCTGCTCCAGGTGCGGGCGCAGGACGGCCAGGTCCTCCAGCCGGCCGAGGCACGGGGCGTCGAGGCGGCCCTGGGGGTTGTCGTCGAGGAACCCGGCGAGGGCGAAGCCCGCGAGCGCGGCGGCTTCGGCGACGACGAGGGCGTGGCCGCCGCCGCCGAGGAGGATCAGGGGTTGGCGGGGGGAGGAAGGGGTCACGGGGTGAGTATCGGCCGGAGTCCGGGCCGCTCCGGAGGGGCCGGTGTGGGACGATTGGGGCCGGGACAAGGCGGATTGGGAGGCAGTTGACGAAACCTCCCGATTCGGCGAGACTTGCGTCCCCCTCGGAGCCCGTCCCGCCGCACCAGAGCGGGATGGCCGGCGGAAGTTCGCGCGCGGGCAACCCCTTGGGGGGCCGCGGCGGATAGAGCCGGCGTTGGGGGTGGGGCAGGGGCCGAGGGGATGCGGGAGGGGCCGGGAATGGGCAGGCGGGGGGCAGACGCGGGCGGAGCGCCCGCGCCACGGGAGTCTTTCGATGGCGGCTCGAAGCGGCAGCGGAACCGGCATGCTCGTGACGGTCGTGATCCTCGGGGTGCTGACCCTGGGGCTGTTCATCACGACGATCATCTTCTTCAGCAAGACCAACGCGGCCCTTCGGGAGAAGGCGCAGTTGCAGCAGGAGTCCCAGACGTTCGTGCGCGAGGACGAGCGGCAGCGGGACGACATCGGCCAGGTTCGGGCGGCGGCGACGCAGCAGGGCAAGAGCGTCGTGGGCTACCTGATGCAGTCGATGCAGGACACCATGCAGATGGTGACCGGCTCCCGGCGCGACGGCGTGGCCGAACTGAAGAACAAACTCGCCGGCGTGCGCGGGGCGGAGACGCAGAGCCTGCTGGCGGTGATCCGCGAGCGGGAGCAGGAACTGGCCCGTGAGCGGCAGCGTGCCGAGGCGGCCGAGGCGGCCCGCAACCGCGCCCAGGCGGACCTGGAGAACATGGCCAAGCGCGTGGCCGAGCTTGAAACGGCGCAGCGCGAGACGCTGGCGGCGCTGAACAGCGAAGTCACCGTGACCATGGACGAGGTGGACCGCTACCGCGAAGAGGTTCAGCGGACCAAGGAGGCGATGGAGGAGCGGATCCGCCAGATCGAGGAGGAGTACAGCCTCCGCGAGGGCGAACTGACGGCGCAGATTCGCGAGTTGCAGCAGCAGAACGCGATCGCGCAGGAGACGGCGCGGAAACTGCAGGAGCAACTGCGCGGCAAACTGGTCAAGCGCGGCGACGAGTACGCGCTGGTGGACGCGACGATCGTCGGGATGGACGCCGCGGCCGGCCGGTACTACCTCAACGTCGGGCGGAACCAGAAGGTGCCGCTGGGGATGACCTTCGAGGTCTACAGCGACGCGGCGAGCATCCGGCTGGATGAGCAGACGGGCGAGTACCCGCAGGGCAAGGCGACGCTCGAGGTGATCCGCGTGGATGAGAACTCGTCGGTCGCGCGGGTGATCCGCGAGAAGAAGGGCAACCCGATCGCGCGGGGCGACGTGGTCGCCAACCCGCTGTATGACCCGAACAAGACGTACAAGTTCCTCGTCTACGGGAACTTCGACGCCAACCGCGACGGCATCGCGACGCCGCAGGAGCAGGCCGAGATCGAGGCGCTGATCCGCGAGTGGGGCGGCGAGGTCGTGCGTGAGCTTCAGGGCGACATCGACTTCCTGGTGCTGGGCCAGAAGCCGACGCTGCCGCCGGCCCCGCCGAGCACGGCGCCGGTGCCGGTGGTGCAGCAGTACGTCGAACTGCGGCGCGTGGTGCAGCAGTACGACCGGCTCTTCGAGCAGGCCCAGAGCACCGCGATCCCGGTGCTCAACGAGAACCGGCTGCGGACGCTGATCGGCGGCGGCCTGGGTCGGTAAGCCGAAGCGTTCACCACGGAGAGCACGGAGAACACGAAGAGAACGCAGAGTGCGCAGAGGATGCGGAGGACGCAGAGAAGTCGATCTGGTTGGAAGGGTTGTTTCCCACCTGTCGCCTCTCTGAGTCTCCGGATTCCTCCGCGGGCTCTGCGTTCTGTCTTTCCCGCGTTTGCTCCGTGGTGAGATGATCGAGCATGGGCAAGCGGAATCGGTCAAGCCCGGCGTGGTTGCAGCGGCTGACGTACCTGTCGATCAGGGCGGCGCTGGGCGCGATGCTCACGGGGGAGATCGGGCCCAACGTGCGGGGGGCGGCGGCGCTGGGGCGGGCGTTCGGCGGGGCGAGGATCAACCGCAAGCGACTGGCCCGCGCGGTGGACAACCTCGCGGTGGCGTTCCCCGACTGGGACCGCGACCGGCGTGAGGAGTACGCGCTGAAGGCGTACGAGCACCTGTTCCAACTCGCCGTGGAAATGGCCTACACGCCGCGGCTGCTGACCGAGGACGGATGGGCGGACCACCTGCGGCTGGGGGACCTGATGCCGGCGGTGCGGCGGATCCTCCCGGGCTCGGGGCCGGAGCGGCGGCCGTGCGTGCTGATCACGGGGCACTGCGGGAACTGGGAACTGCTGGGGTACGCGCTGGCGCTGCTGGGGTTCCCGATGTACGCCCTGTACCGGCCGCTGGACCTGGCGCCGCTGGACCGGTGGGTGCGAGCGCAGCGGGAGAAGCGCGGGCTGGTGCTGCTGGACAAGTTCGGGGCGGTGGAGGTTCTGCCGCGGGTAATGGCGCAGGGAGCGAGCGTCGGGTTCGTGGCGGACCAGAACGCGGGCGACCGCGGGCTGTTCGTGCCGTTCTTCGGGCGCCTGGCCTCGACGTACAAGACGATCGGCCTGCTGGCGCTTCAGCACAACGCCCCGGTCGTGACCGGGCTGGCGCGCCGGCTGGTATGGTCGCGCGACGGGGGAGCGGAGTCGGAGGGCGGGGTGGGCTTCCAGGACTGGAGCGGCGAGCCGTTCCGGTACCGGCTGGACGTGATCGACGTCATTGATCCACAGGATTGGGCGGGCCAGCCCGACCCGCTGTTCTACATCACGGCGCGGTACCGGCGGTCGATCGAGATGGCGGTGCGGCGGGCGCCGGAGCAGTACCTCTGGATGCACCGGTACTGGAAGAGCCGCCCCCGCCACGAGCGGCTGGGGCGGGAGTTCCCGGGGGCGCTGCGGACCAAACTCGAGGCTCTCCCGTGGATGACGCCGGAGGAACTGGCGCGGATCGAAGAATGGAGCCGGCGTGACACGGCGACGCTGGCGGCGGGCGGGCTTGCGAACTGAGGGACGGAGGGGCTGCCCGACCAGCCGCCGGCCGGGCGGTGGACCGCCGGTTGGAAGTGCCCCGTGCGCCCCGAGGCAGGGTGAAGTTCGGGGCTACCATGAAACGCCCCGCCGACGGGCGGGATTCGGCCCACCCTTGGAGGCCTCAGGTGGCAAGCGGACGGCTTGATGGTGTACGGATGCTCGTGGTGGACGACGACCCCGATGTGCTCGAGGCGATCGGGACGGCGCTGCGGGCGGAGGGGGCGGAGACGCAACTGGTGCGCGACGGCAACGCGGCGGTCGTGGCGTGCCAGGAGGACCCGCCGGACGTGGTCGTGCTGGACATGATGCTGCCCAAGCGCTCCGGGTTCCTTGTGCTGGAGAAGATCAAGGGGCGCGAGGACTCGCCGCTGGTGATCATGGTGACGGCCAACGAGGGGCGGCGGCACCAGGCGTATGCCGAGAGCCTGGGGGTGGACAAGTACATGCTCAAGCCGGTGCCGCTGGAGCGGCTGATCGACGCGACGGTCGAACTGCTGGACCGGGAGGAAGCGGAGGAGGAGGCCGCGGAGCGCGGCGAGGTCCTCCCGCCGCGGGTGATGACGGTCGAGCCGCCGGCGACGGCGAAGAAGGACGAGGCCAAGGGGGGCAAGGCGGAACGTGGCGGCGGGCGGGCGATGCCGGGGCGCGGCGTGGGCAAGCGCAGCACCGGCGGCGGGAAGCGGTCGTCCTAACCCGGAGAGCACGTGGCGAGGAGGAGACAGATCTATCTCGTTCGTCCGGCCGAGCCGCGGGCAGGACGCCCGCGGGCTCCGGGGAGCGGTTCGCCGCCGCTGGCGCCGCTGGGGAACCTCCGCGACATCCTCCGCGCGATGGCGAAGTACAACACCGCGCCGGACGGCTCGGGGCCGGAGGGGCTGGGCGAGGCGGTGGGGATGGCCTTCCTGTACGGCCCCGGGTACACGGTGGAGATGCCGACGACCACGGACGAGGTGGGGCAGGCGATCGTGAACCTTCAGGACGAGGACTTCGCGTGGAGCGTCCTGGGGCGGATGTGCAAGGAGCAGGGGTGGATGATGATGGACCCGGAATCGGGTCGGACGTTCGGGGGGTAACAAAAAGGGCCAGATGGCGAAGGGCCAGATGGCCAAAGGGGAGCGAGTGGGGAGCGCAGGAACGGGTATGCCGCAAGAGACGAAGAGTCATGCCGGGGTCGGGGGAGCCGGGGCCAGCGAGGGAGGGTCGCTTGCGGGGTTCAGCGCGGTGCTGCGCGATGATGCGATGCGGTTCGACGTGCTGGAGAAGGCGTTCGACTACCGGGGGGACGTGATCCTGACGCTCAACGACGGGTCGCGCGTGGAGGGGTACCTGTTCGACCGCCGCCGCGGGGCGACGGCGCGGGAGTCCACCGTGCGGCTGATGCCGGCGTCGGGGACGGGGAACGAGAAGATCACCGTCGGGTACGCCGACGTCCACATGATCGAGTTCTCGCCGCGGGATCCGGCGGCGGGGAAGAGTTTCGAGACGTGGGTGAAGAAGTACATCGAGAAGAAGATGGCGGGGGAGGCGGCGAACATCGAGAGCGAGAAACTGGATTGAGCACCGGGCATCGGGCACTGGGCAATTGAGAAGATTGAGCCATGCCGACGTACGTGTACGAAATCCTGGATGAGCGGGGGAACGGGACGGGGCGGACGTTCGAGTACGTTCAGTCCATGAAAGACGATGCGCTGACGACCCACCCGGAGACCGGGGAGCCGGTGCGCCGGGTGCCTCAGGCGCCGATGATCGCGGGGGACTGGTCGCCGCTGAAGACCAAGAGCAAACTCAGCAACAAGAACCTCGAGCGGCTGGGGTTCACGAAGTACGAAAAGAAGGGGAAGGGGTACATGGAGCGCGTGGCGGGGAAGATGGGGCCACGGAGCATCAGTGCCGAGGATTAGGCACGAGGCACGAGGCACCGGGGATTGGGGGAGGAAGCGCCGGCGCAAGGTGCCAGACAACGGCCCATCGCGAGGCTTGCGCGCGTCGCGTGTCGGTTGTGAGCGATGCCGTCAGGCCGGGCTCAGTCCCGCCAGGCCTTCACGACCACGCCGTCCTTGATCTGGAGGAACGTGGCGCCCTTGGTCTCTTCGCGGCTGGAGCCGCCGACCAGGAGGAAGACGCCGCCGTGCGAGGAGTGCTTGCGCTCGTAGGACCACTTCCAGATCTCAGAGCCGTCTTCGAGGCGGGCGCGGCTGGTCGGTTCGCCCATGACGGCCCGCACCCAGTCCACGGTCGTGACGCCGGGCTCGATCTGGTGGAAGGTCGCCGGGCCGATGTACTCGCCGCTGACCTTGGTGTCCGAACTGCCGCTGATGAGGCAGCCCGGGAGAACGGCGAGCGAGGCGAGCAGAGCCGCGGCAAGGGCGGGCGTGGCGCGCATGGCGATCGTCTCCTTCGGAGAGCGGGTGTGCGCTTGGTATACGGAGTCTACCGAGCGGCGTTTCACGCGCCCAGGCCGGAGCCGAGCAGACGCAGGTAGCGCGCCAGCGCCATCACCGGGAAGTAGTGCCGGTACAGGTGGTATCGGAGGTAGAAAACCTTGGGGAAACCCGTGCCGGTGAACCAGTGCTCGCTCCACCCACCCGCGAGGTCGCGGACGTGGTCGATGGGGGCGAGGTCGCCACTGCCGGGGTCCTCAATGCCGGGGGCCGTGCAGCGCGACGGCTCGAAGGGGGCCTTGTCGGCCGCGAGTTGGTGGTCGCAGAGCCACGCGGCGGCGGCCTGAACAGCCGCGTCGGTGGGGGGGACCAGGTACAGAAGTGAGGCCAGGGCCCAGGCGGTCTGGCTCGCCGTGGACGGGCCGGAGCCGGCGGGGGCGTGCATGGGGTCGTCCGGGTCGAGGTAGGAGTTGGCCGACTCGCCGAAGCCGCCGTCGGCGTTCTGCACGGACCTGAGGAAGGCCAGGGCCCGCTGCATCGCCGGGTGTGAGGCGGGGACGCCCGCGGCGTGGAGACCGCCGAGGGCCTGCCACGTGCCGTAGATGGCGTTGACGCCCCAGCGCCCGAACCACGTGCCATCTGGGCGCTGGTGGGAGAGGATGTAGCGGACCGCGGCCTGCACGGCCGGGTGGTCGGCCGGGACGCCGCAGGTGATCAGGGCCTCGACGGTGCGGCCGGTGATGTCGGGGCAGGAGGGGTCCTGCATCGCGTTGTGGTCGGCGAAGGGGATCTTCTCCATCCACGGCCGGTCCTTCGTGCGGTCGAAGGCGGCCCAGCCGCCGTCGTCGTTCTGCATCGCGAGGATCCAGCGGACTGCGCGGCGGGCGGCTTCGCGGTTGCGCGTCTGGCCGGGGCGGTCGCCGGCGCGCCAGAGGGCCTTGGCGACCATCGCCGTGTCGTCCACGTCCGGGTACCAGTCGTTGCGGTACTCGAAGGCCCACGCGGCGGCGTCCCCCCCTTCCCCCAGACGCAGGACACGATCCTGTGGGCGAAGGTTGCGGATCCAGTCGCCGGTCATGCGGACCTGCCGGGCCAGGAGCCAGTCGCAGCAGGCGGCGACCTGCGGCGAGTTGGCCGCAGTGAGCCCGGCCTCGGTCAGGGCGTAGAGGGCGATGCCGGTGTCCCAGACCGGGGAGAAGCACGGCTGGATACGGATGTGGTCGAGCCTGGGGTCGGGGTGCGGGGCGTCGATGAAGAAGGCGTTGAGTTCGGCTTCGGCGCGCTGGATCACCGGGTGCGAGCGCGGGTAGCCCAGGGCCTGGAAGGCGATCTGGATGTAGACCATCGGCGGGAAGATCGCGCCGAGGCCCTCCGTCGTGGCGGGGTCCACGCGCTGGAGGATCCACTGCTCCGCCGCCTTCAGGCCGCGTTCCTTGTACGGCATCAGCCCCGCGGCGTCGACCATCTTGATGAGGCGGTCAACGACGAGGAAGAAGTTCTTCCACCCCAGCGGCTCGTCGCGGTCCCAGGGCTGGTTGAGGCGGCGGCGGCTGCGCGGATCGATGAACAGTTCGGAGATCCCGAGGTGCTCCGGGATGTGGCGCACGGGGCGCAGGGCGGTGCAGATCGCCAGCGGCAGGATCATCGTGCGCGTCCACGCGGAGACCTTGTCCATGTGAAACGGGAACCAGCGCGGCAGCAGCGCGATCTGCGGCGGGATCGCCGGGCAGGCGTCCCACTCGACCTGCCCGAGGCAGGCGAGGTAGAACGTCGAGAAGGTGTTGCACCGGTCGGCGCCGCCGAGGGCGAGGATCGCCTGGCGCGCGCGGACCATGTGCGGCGCATCCGGTCGGTCGCCCATGAGTTTGAGGGCGAAGTACGCCTTGACGCACGCGGAGACGTCCGGCGGCGAGCCGGGATACTGCCCCCACGTGCCGTCGGGCCGCTGGCTGAGGCGGAGTTGGTTGGCGATGCGCTGGAGGGTGCGCGGGTCGGCGGGCCTGGTGCTCGGCGGCGGGGCGGGGGGGAGGGCGTCGTGCTCCTGCCCGAGGATCCACTTCATCAGGATGTACTCGGAGGCGAGGATGGAGTCGCCCTCGAGTTCGGCGCACCAGTGCGCCTGGCCGGCCGGGGTGGTGTCGGGGTCCGCGCCCCAGGGCCGCCGCGTGTGCTGCTTGGCGAGGAGGGCCTCGACGCCCAGGTGGACGGCCCGCTGCACGCGGTCGCGGAGCGGGGCGCGAAGGACCGGCGCGGTCGATGGGACGGCGGTCGGGGACAGGGGGGCGGTGGCAGGGGGGGGCGGGGGGGGCGCGGTCGTCATGACGCGGGTGGTCCTCCGGGGTGCCGGGCGCGAACGGTCGAGGGTAGGGGGGCGGCCGAATGGGGGGATCAGCCGGTGCGGCCGGCGGTTGGGTCGGGCTGGGTCGCGTGCGCGGGCTCGGGGCGGCTGGGGTGGCAGAGGCCGAGGAGGGCGAAGAGCATCGCCGAGGTCTGTGTGTTGACGTGGATCGAGTCGAAGGCGCTCACCAGCAGCAGTCCCAGCAGGGCGCAGGCGGGGGCGGCGTCGGATGCGGGGCGGAGGCCGGCGAGCGTGTCGGGCAGCCGCCGCCATTCGGCGCGCAGGACGATGAAGACCAGGCTGCCGGCGATCGCCAGGCCGACGAGGCCGAGCGTCGCGGCGGTATGCAGGGCGGCATTGTGGGCGTGGGCGTGGATGTGGCGGGAGGCCGGGTCGATCCCCTGCTCAACGAGGTGGGCGCGGACCCAGGCGGCGTAGCCACCGGCGCCTGTGCCGCGGAGGGGGTGGTCGGCGACGGCTTCCATGGCCCACCAGGCCATGAGGATGCGGGCCCCGGTGTCGGAGGTGAAGTCGCGGTCGTGGATGGCGGCGCGGACCTCGGTGACGCCGCGGTCGAAGCGGCGTTGGATCGCCGGGCCGACGGTGAGCCACGCGGCGGCGACGGCGATTGCGAGGATCGCCAGCGCGATCAGGGCTGGGCGCCAGGCACGGGTGCCGTCCTCCCGCCGCCGGAGCAACGCGCGAGCGAGGGCGCCGGCGAGGATGATGGCGACCAAGGTGGCGGAGGCGAGCCATGCGCCTCGCGTGCCGGTTGCGAGCACGCCGGCGGCGACGAGGGCGGAGAAGACCAGCCCGGCGAGTCGTTCGCGGCCGCGGCCGAAGACCGCGGCGGGGAGGCCCAGTCCCAGGGCTGCGGTGAGCATGGAGCCGCCGACGACGGGCTTCCACCACCCGGCGTTGCGGTCTGGGTCGTGGGGCCACCTGATTCCGGGGATTTCGAGCGACGGCCATGCGGCGTGAATCCCTTGCACGACGAGGGCGCAAAGGAAGCCCGCCGCGATCGCACGCACGAGCAGCGGGCGGCGGTCGAGCACGGGCCAGAGGCACACGGGCAGGAGGGCCCAGCGGAGATCGGAGAGTTCGTCGATCCCCTGGGCCAAGTCTGGGGTCCAAAGGAGGGACAGGGCCAGCCACGCGGCCCAGAGCATGAGGCACTTCGCCATCAGGGAACGGGCGAAGACTCCCAGAAACGGGTGGATGCCGACGGCGCGGATGAGCGTGCAGAAGAAGACGGGGACCAGGCCGAACTGCGCGATCGTGGTGGGGGCGGCCAGCGTGAGGCAGGTGGTGGCGGCGAGCGCCGTGTGGAGGGTGTGGCCGAGGGTGTCGCGCCGGCGCTGGTAGTCATAAAGGGCAGGAATGTCCGCTGGTCGGCCCCTCGGGGCCAGGGCGGCGTACCCGGCGGCCATCTCGCGGGGGGGGATCTGTACGGACGTTCGGTCCATCTGGGGGCCATGATGGGCGGCCGGACGGCCCGGGGCAACTCTCTTCTCGCCGCAGGGGCTCCGAAGGCCGCAAAGCAGGGGGCCCCGTGGACCCTTGCGGCGGGGCGGCCATGATGGGAGGATTCTGCTCGGAACTCGAACGGAGCGTCAGCCGCATCCGAAGAGAGTGGTACAAGAAAGGAACGAGTGGGGGGCGGCGTTCGACTGGGCGGGGGAGGGGGGCGGGCGTGGAGGTCGGTGATGAACGACATCCGGCGGGTTCTGCGGCGTGCGGCGTGGCGGGTGTGGGTGACCTCGCTCGGACGCTCGCTGACGGTCGCGGCGGCCGCGGTGCTGGCCGGGCTGATCGTCCTGCGGCTGGTGCAGCAGGCGGTGGGGCTGGCGGTGCCGTGGCAGGATGTGGCGATCTGGTCGGCGGCTGGCGCGGCGGTGCTCGCGCTGGCGTGGACGGTGATCTTCCGCGCGGATCGCGCCGCGGTGGCGCGCCGGGTGGACGAGGGGGCGGACCTGCGCGAGGCGCTGAGCACGGCTCTGTGCATCGAGCGGAACCAGGATCCGTGGTCGCAGGTGGCGTTGGAGACGGCCGCCGAGCGGGCGAGGTCGGTGGACGTGAAGCGGGCGGTGCCGATCGAGCCGCCGCGGTTCTGGCCGGTGCCGCTGGCGCTGGCGTTGTCGCTGGTGGTGGTGTGGGTGGCGGTGCCGCCGATGGACCTGTTCGGGCGCATGGCTCAGGCGAAGCAGCGCCGGGAGGAAGAGGCGCGGATCGTCGAGGTCAAGACGCGGGCCGAAGAGATCCTGAAGAAGGTCGAGTCGCTGGTCCCGAAGGTGAACGAGGGGAAGGAAGAGAACAGGGAAGAGGCCGAGGCGACCAAGCCCGAGGCCAAGAGCCCCGAGGAGATCCGGCGGGACGCGCTGCGCAAACTGACGAGCATCAAGGATCAGCTTGAAGAACTGAAGAAGGGCGAGAAGGGCCAGAAGATGGAGGCCCTGGAGAAGATGCTCAAGCAGCTCCGCACGCCGGGGGATGGGCCTCTGACGGAACTGAGCAAGGAACTGTCGAAGGGGAACTTCAAGCAGGCGTCGGAGGAACTCCAGAAACTGGCGGAGCAACTCGCCTCGAACCAGATGTCGGAGGAGGACAGGAAGGCGCTGGCCGAGCAGTTGAAGAAGTTGCAGGAGCAACTCGAGAGGCTCGCGCAGGAGCGGAGCGAACTCGAGAAGGCGCTGGAGAAGGCCGGGCTGGACAAGAAACTGGCCTCGGATCCGCAGGCGCTCAAGCAGGCGCTGGAGAACGCTCAGAACCTGACGCCGGAGCAGAAGGAAGCCCTGCAGAAGATGGCGGACTCTCAGAACGCGGCGTGCCAGCAGTGCCAGTCGATGGCGCAGTCGATGTCGCAGATGGCCAAGGAGATGGGCCAGCAGGGCGGGGAGCAGGGCTCCGAGCAGATGGAAGGGATGGAGTCGCTGGCCAGCCAACTCGCGCAGCTGGAGCAGATGCAGATGGAACTCGAGGCTGCCGACGCGGCGATGGAGGCGTGCGAGCAGTCGCTGGCGGAACTGGCGAACTTCGCGCCGTGCGAGAACCCGGGCATGGGCGAGTGCGAGGGGGGGCTGTGCATGGGCGAGGGGATGGGGATGTGGCGCGAGGGGTGGGCCGAGAACTACTCGCGCGGCTCCGGCAGTCCCGGGCGCGGCAGCGGCGCACAGCCGGGGGCGCAGGAGGCCGACTACACGATGGAGAAGAAGAAGGTCAAAACGCCCAACCTCAGCGGCCCGATCATCTCCAGCCGGCTGGTTGAGGGAGAGCAGATCCGCGGCGAGAGCAAGGCGGAGTTCAGCGCGGCGGTGGTGGCGGCGGAGCAGTCGGCGGCTGAGGCACTCGAGAACAACGTGATCCCGCGCGAGTATCACGACGCGGTCAAGCATTACTTCGGTCGGCTGAAGGCCAAGGCGCAGGCGGAGGAGGTCAAGGCGGCCCCCTCGGCGCAGGACAGCGGTCAGTCCGGTGGGGGCAAGTAGTTGCGCGCGGGCGTCGGGCGGGACAAGGACTCGGGGCGGATGGGCGTGGCGGTGCCGCGGCGCGCAGCGCTGGCGGCGATCATCGGCGCGGCGGCGCTGCCGGCGGCGTGCCGCCGGGGTGATGCGGCCGGCAAGGCGGGCGGTGGGGAAGTCGTGCTCTACAGCAGCGCGGACGCGGAGTACGCCCGCGGTGTGATTGGTGCGTTCGAGAAGCGCACCGGCGTGCGCGTGCGCCTGGTTGGGGACACCGAGGCGACCAAGACGACGGGGCTGGTGCAGCGGCTGCTGGCGGAGAAGGACCGGCCGCGTGCGGATGTGTGGTGGTCGAGCGAGGCGCTGGGGACGGTGCGGCTGGCCCGCGCCGGGGTGCTCGAACCGTACATCAGCGACAGCGCGGAGTCGGGGGCGCGGGCGCAGGGGCTCGATGGATGGCCGCGGCGGCTGCGGGGCGTGGACGGGACGTGGTACGGGTTTGCGCAGCGGGCGCGGGTGATCGTGTACAACATCAACCGCGTGCAGGAGCACATGGCGCCGCGGACGGCCTTCGCGCTGACCGACCCGCTGCACCGCGGGCGGGTGGGGATCGCCCGGCCGCAGTTCGGCACGACGCGGTCGCACGTGGCGGCGCTGGTCGCGCGGCACGGCGAGGGGCCCGTGCGAGAGTGGCTGCGCCTGATGAAGCAGAACGAGGTGCGGCTGTACGACGGGAACATGAGCGTCGTGCGCGGCGTGGCGCAGGGGGAGGTCGATCTGGGGCTGACGGACACCGACGACGTCTGGGCCGGGAGGCGCAACGGGTGGCCGGTGTCGATGGTCTTCGAGCAGCCGGTGAAACTCCCCTTCGGCGAGACCGCGGGGACGCTGGTGATCCCCAACACGGTGGCGCTCGTGCGCGGCGGGCCCAACCCGGAGGCGGGGCGGCGTCTGGTGGACTTCCTGCTCAGCCCGGAAGCGGAGCGGGTGCTGGCAGCCAGCGAGTCGCACAACGAGCCGGTGAACCCCGATGTGGCCCGGGATTTCCCGCAGAACGACCTGCCCGACGGGCCGGGGGTGCTGTGGGAGGACGTGGCGGACGCGGAAGAACTGGCGATGCGTCTGGTGGAGGAGGAGTTGTAGCCCCGAGCGCACCGGGCGTGCGGCCATACCATCGGCCATGCCGACCGCCCTCCTCCGCGAACTGATCCAGAAGGAACTGCCGGAGTTGACGGCGATCCGCCGCGATCTGCATGCGCACCCGGAACTGGGGTACCAGGAGCGGCGCACCAGCGGCGTCGTCGTGCGGGAACTGGCGCGGCTGGGGATCGCGCACCGCGCCGGGTACGCGGGGGGGACGGGCGTCGTGGCGCACCTGCCGGCGACGGTAAGCGGCGGGGACTCCCAAGGGGCGATCGGCCTGCGGGCCGACATGGATGCGCTGCCGATCGAGGAGCGGACGGGCGTGCCGTACGCCTCGACGACCCGCGGCGTGATGCACGCCTGCGGGCACGACGGGCACACGACGAACCTGCTCGGTGTCGCCCGGGTGTTGTCGAAGGTGGAGCGGCCGCGGCCGGTGACGCTGATCTTTCAGCCCGCGGAGGAGGGGGGCGCGGGGGGGAAGCGGATGTGCGAGGAGGGGGCGCTGCGTGGCGACGGCGGGGGTGGGCTGGGGGCGCCGGTGAGCGAGATCTACGGCCTGCACGGGTGGCCGCAACTGGCGCTGGGGAAGGTGGCGACGCGCCCGGGGCCGCTGCTGGCGGCGACGGACAACTTCGTGGTGACGGTGCGGGGGCGGCAGAGCCACGCGGCGCAGCCGCACCTGGGGCACGACCCGATCGTGTGCGCATCGGCGATGATCGGGGCGTTGCAGACGATCGCGTCGCGCGCGGTGTCGCCGACCGATAGCGTCGTCGTCACCGTCGGGACGATCCAGGGGGGGACGGCGCGGAACATCATCCCGGAGGCGGTCACGTTCGCGGGCACGGTGCGGACGCTGACGCCCGAGACGCGGGAGACGGCGCGGGAGCGGTTCTTCGCGCTGGTGCGCGGTGTGGCGGCGGGGCACGCGTGCGAGGCGCAGATCGCGTGGGAGGAGGGGTACCCCGTGACGCGCAACGACCCGGAAGCGACGGAGCGGTTCTTCGCGGTGGCGCGGGAGACGCTGGGGGCGGCGCGCGTGGAAGAAGTCCCCGCCCCGACGATGGGGGGCGAGGACTTCTCGTACTACGGGCAGCACGTGCCGGCGTGCTTTTTCGTCCTGGGGCTGCTGGAGGAGGGGCGCGCGGAGATGCCGGCGCTTCACCAGCCCGAGTTCGACTTCAACGACGCGGCGCTGCCGGTGGGCATCGAGATGATGTGCGCGCTGGCCCTGGGGGCCGGCGGGCTCAGCACCCGCCGCTGACCGCGGCGAGCCAGGCGGTCAGGAACGCGGAGACGTCAGTGGAGTTGACCTGCTGGTCGGCGTTGAAGTCCGCATCCAGCGTGGTCTCGGTGAGGCTGACGATCCAGGCGGTCAGGAACGCGGAGATGTCGGTGGAGTTGACCGCGTTGTCGGCGTTCCAGTCGGCGCGGCAGGGGGGCGTGCCGAAGACGGTGAGGGACCAACTTTCCCAGACGCCCGTGTCGCCGGCGGCCTCGTCGCTGATGCGGAGGGTCCACTCCCCGGCCGCACGCTCGTCCCAGTGGCGGGCGCTGGTGAAGACGAAGCCGTAGTAGTTGTCGGTGGGGTCGGCACGGGGGACGGTGAAGAGGGACTGGGTGCCGCTGGGGGCGGTGAGCACGATGCGCAGGTCGCCGATGAACGGGTGGGTGGCGGTGACGCGGACTTCGACGGACTCGACGCGGAGGTCTTCAGCGAGCGTGATGGTGCTGGTGAGTCCGGTGGGGTCGTTGTCGGGGATGGCGATCTGCACCGGGATCGCGCCGGTGGAGATGGAGACCTCGGGGCCGACGAGGGGCCAGGTCTGGGCGAGACTGACGGCCGCGGCGGCGTCGACCGCGCCGAAGCCGTAGTCCTCGCTGACCCAGTGGCCGCCGGCGTTGAGGTGCCAGCCGGGGTTGTCGGGGTCGCAGCGCCGGGCGGTGCGGGCGAGGATGTGCTTGACGTCGCGCCAGGTGAGTTGCGGCCGGGCCTCGAGCATGAGGGCCACGACGCCCGCGACCATCGGCGCGGATGCGCTGGTGCCGCCGAAACTGGCCGTGTAGAACGAGGGGCCGTTGGTGGTGTAGATGCCGCGGTCGCCGTCGAAGTCGCCGGAGGAGGGGGCGACGACGAACATCGACGAGCCCTTCTCGTTGTAGTACGCCCGGACGTCGTCCTCGTCGATCGCGCCGACGGCGATGACGTAGCGCGAACTGGCGTAGGGGTCGTAGTCCACGCGGTCGTCCAGGGTGCCACCGTTGCCGGCGGCCCAGATGTGGACGGTCCCCAGACCGGAGCGGCCGCTGTCGACGGTTTCGGCCAGGGCGGCGAGTTCGATCGACGTGATCGGGCTGATGGTGGCGTTGTCGGGCGGGCCCCAGGAGTTGTTCTTGATGAAGTTCAGATCTGTGCGGAACAGGAACGCGGTGCTGTTCGCCAGCGCGGAGCCGCGGTAGAGCCTGGAGATGCGGGCGTCGTACGCGACGCCGACGCCGCCGAGGCCGTTGTTCGCGACGGCGGCGACCAGACCGGCCACGCGCGTGCCGTGGTCCGTCACGGCGGCGCCGTTCTGGCTTGCTTCGGCGTTGAAGTTGGGGGCCAGGTCCGGGTGCGTGGTGTTCCAGCCGTCTTCGATGATCGCGACAGTAATTCCCGCACCGGTGACGGGGATCTTCCACGCTGGCTCGACGTTGAGGTCAAACCCCGGCGGGAGCGTGTTGTGCAGGTGCCACTGGAACTGGTATCCGGGGTCCGACGGCGGGGTGCGCAGCGGCTGCGGGGTGCGGACGTCGAGGTACGCCTCGGCGACCGCGGGATCGGCGCGCAGCGCGAGGGCGAGAGCCGCGGCGTCGCGGATCGTCGGGGCCGTGATCGTCCAGAAGCCGCGGAGGCCGGGGACGGGCGCCACCGCGGGCGCTGCGGCGGCCGCCGGGGCGGGGGGCGCGGGCGGGACCGGGGCGATGGCCGGGTCGTGGGTGCGGACGATGACGACGGACGCGATCTCGTAGCCGGGAGTGGGGGGCGGGATGATGCCCGCTTTGTCGGCGAGGTCGGCGTTCACGCGGCTGGCGGGGGAGAGCGGGGCGTCCGGAGCAGCGACGGCGAAGGTCTCTAAGCCGGCGGCGGTGGGGAGGGCCAGGTGCGCAACGGTGTCCGCGGCGAGAGAGGCCGGGGCGGTGATGGAGGCGGTGATGGCCGCGGCCGCGAGCCAGCGGGCGTCGAAGGGATGCATCCGTTCTTTTCCTCTTGTTGAGCCGTCCTGCTTCAGATAGAACGTACCCGCCCCAGATCGAAGAACCAACGGATGCTCCCAATACGGTTCGGGATATGCGGGGGTTGCCGGTGATGCGGGGGTGGCCCGGCCTTCGGCAGGGAGGCGGTAGGATCATCCCATGCCTGAGCCCCTGACCGACCTGACCCGCCTGAAGCACTACCTCGTGGCGCGGCACCGCTGCATCCGGATCGTGACCTCCGAGGAGGAGGAGGCGCTGGCGCTGGCGCGCGAGGCGTGCATCGAGCGCGGGTTCAAGGTGTGGCAGTGGACGGCGACGCGGGGGCTGGCGGACGGGATCCTCGCGGGCGGCGCGCCGGTGAAGGAGTCGATGCACGCTGCGGCGGCGCTGTACCACCTCTCGCAGGCGGCGGACCCGTGCATCGCGGTGATGCTCGACCTGGCGCCGCACCTGAAGGACGACGTGACGCTGCGGGCGTGGCGCGACCTGATGCTCCGCTTCGGGACCACAGGCGGGAGCATGATCATGATCGACCACACGGACGAGGTGCCGCCGGTGGTCGGGGCGTGGAGCACGCGGATGGAGTTGACGCTGCCGCGCGAGGAGGAACTCGAGGCGGTGGTGCGCGACACCATCCGGCGGCTGCACCGCGACAAGCCCGTCCAGGTGGACATGACCAGGCGCACGCTCGGGCTGATCGTGCGCAACCTGCGCGGGCTCACGAAGCGGCAGGCCGAGCAACTCATCGCCGATGCGGTGGCGGACGACCGGAAGTTCGAGCCCGGCGACCTGGACCGGATCGTGGCGGGCAAGCGCCGGATGATCGCCTCCGCCGGGCTGCTGGAGTTCGTCGAGACGCCGGCGAGCCTCAGCGAGATCGGCGGCATGAGCCGGCTGAAGGCGTGGCTGAAGCAGCGCGAGGCTGCGGCGACCGAGGAAGGGGAGCAGTACGGGCTGGCGCCGCCGCGGGGCGTGCTGATGCTCGGCGTGCAGGGGGCGGGCAAGAGCCTGTGCGCCAAGGCGATCGCCACGGCGTGGAAGCGGCCGCTGCTGCGGATGGACGTGGGGGCGCTGTACGACCGTTACGTCGGCGAGAGCGAGAAGCGGCTGCGCGAGGCGCTGCACCAGGCGGAGGCGATGGCGCCGATCGTTCTCTGGATCGACGAGATCGAGAAGGCCTTCGCCAGCGCCGCGAGCCAGAGCACCGACGGCGGGCTGAGCAAGCGGATGTTCGCGACGCTGCTGACGTGGATGCAGGAGCACCGTTCGCACGTGTTCCTGGTGGCGACGGCGAACGACATCGAGGCGCTGCCGCCGGAGTTGCTTCGCAAGGGGCGGTTCGACGAGATCTTCTTCGTGGACCTGCCGTCGGCGTTGGCGCGGGCGCAGATCATCCGGATCCACCTCACGAAGCGCGGGCGCGATCCGGACGCGTTCGATATGTCGCGGCTGGTCGCGGCGAGCGAGGGGTTCAGCGGGGCGGAGATCGAGCAGGCGATCGTCTCGGCGCTGCATGATGTGTTCGCCGAGAAGAAGGAACTCGATACGGAGGCGGTGGTTCGCGCGATGGAGGGCTCGCCGCCGCTGAGCGTGACGATGGCGGAGCGGATCCACGCGCTGCGCGAGTGGGCGGAGGGGCGGTGCGTGCCGGCGGATTGAGGGGATTCGCGTCGAGGTCTGGACGAAAGTGGAGGGGAGACGCTCATCCCCGGCGTGACGCTAGGAGAGCAGCGGCTCCCACTGGCCGCGGATGCGTTCCCATCCCTTGCGGTAGCGCTCGGCCATCGCTTCCAGGCTCGACGGCATGACGCGCACTTTGCCGACGACCGTAATGAAGTTGATGTCCCCGTTCCAGCGCGGCACGAGGTGTACGTGCAGATGGCCGGGGACGCCGGCGCCCGCCGCCTTCCCCTGGTTGATGCCGAAGTTGATTCCCTGCGGCTCGAGCGTCGTTTCCATCAGCGCCGCCGCGGCATCGGTGAGGCGCCACAGCGCGGCCCGCTGCTCGGGGGTATAGTCGATCAGACGCGGGCGTCCCTCGCCCAGGGCGACCAGCAGGTGGCCGTTGGCGTACGGGAAGGCGTTGAGCAGGATCATGCCTCCGGTGGGAGAGTCCCGCTCGCCGTGACGCACGATGACGTGGTTCCTGACGTCCGAAGCCGGGTCGAGCCAGTAGTCCCGCAGGAAGCATCCGGTCCCGGAGGGGCCCGGTCCCTGCGCGGCGGTCTTTTCCTTCTCGCCCAGCGATTCGAGGTACTCCAGACGCCACGGCGCGTGGATCATCGCCGAACCGAGGGCCGGGTCGGTGGGGTTATTCCCGGGGTGGTGGGGCATCTGGCTCATGCGCGAGGGTATCCGGCAGGGTGGGGGAGCGCTGTGGTTTCTCCGGGCGGGGTCGTGATTCCCGGCCGCTCCGCGTAGACTTGCCTCCACATCTTTCCCCGCAAGGAGTCCCTTCGATGTTCGAATCGGTCAAGGTCGGCGGCCGCGGCAAGCCCGATGTTCTTGTGGTCGGCAGGTTTGCGAAGACCCCTCTGGACAAGGCGACGGCGGCGCTGGACCCCTCGGGCGCGCTGGCTGCCGCGGCGCAGCGGCCGGAAGGGAGCGGCGAGGCCGGCAAGATCGCTGAGGCGTTCCCGACCGGTCGTGGCGCGCCGGCGGAGCGGATCCTGCTTGTCGGCCTGGGGCCGAAGGACTCGTTCAAGGCCGGGGACCTGCGGAACATCGCGGGGACCGTGGGGCGCCGGCTCGCGGCGATCAAGGCGCAGCGGGCGCAGATCGAACTGAGCGAGCCGCTGCGGGCCGCGAAGGCGAACGGGGAGCACGCCGGGCGTGCCTTCGGCGAAGGCATGGGGCTGATCGGGTGGGTGTGCGACCAGTTCAAGGGCAAGGGGACGGAGAAGCCGTCGCGGGCCCCGCTGAGCCTGACTTCGACCGACGATGAGTTCCAGACGGGGATGTCGCGCGGCGTGGCGATGGCGGAGTCGGCCAACTTCACGCGGACGCTGAGCGAGACGCCACCGAACATCGCGACGCCGGCGTGGATCGCCTCGCAGGCTCAGCGGCTGGCGAAGGAGACGGGCCTGTCGGTCCGGGTTTTCAAGGGCGCGGAACTGGAGCGGGAGAAGTTCGTCGGGCTGCTGAACGTCGGCAAGGCCTCGGAGAACCAGCCGTGCATGATCCGTCTGGAGTACCGCCCGCGCATCGGCCGTGCGGCGGACTCTCGCGGCCGGACGGGCAAGCCGATCGTGCTGGTCGGCAAGACGATGACGTACGACACCGGCGGCCTGTCGCTGAAGATCAACAACGGCATGGTGGGGATGAAGCGCGACAAGGACGGCGGGTGCGCCGTGCTGGGCGCGATGCACGCGATCGCGACGGTCATCCGGCCCAAGGTGCCGGTTGTCGCGCTGCTGGCGTCGGCGGAGAACAGCATCTCCGATGAGGCTTACCGCCCGGACGACATCCTCACCTTCCGCAACGGCGTGACCGTCGAAGTCACGAACACCGACGCCGAGGGGCGGCTGGTGCTCGCCGATGCGCTCTGCTGGGCGTGTGAGAAGGAGAACCCGCAGTGCATCGTTGACATCGCGACGCTCACGGGCGGTGTGGTCACGGCGCTGGGATCTACCTTCGCGGGCTTGTTCTGCGAGGACGACGCGCTGCGCGCGAGGCTGGAGCGGGCGATGAGTTTCAGCGGCGAGCGCTTCTGGCGCCTGCCGATGGACAAGGAGTACCGGGACATGATGAAGTCCCCGGTCGCCGACATCGTCAACTCCAACCCCAACCGCAAGGCGCACCCGATCCAGGGCGCCGCGTTCCTCAGTTACTTCGTGAACCCCGAGATCCCCTGGGCGCACCTGGACATCGCGGGCGTGCACGTCGCGGACGCCGACAGCGGGCCGTTCGTCAAGGGGCCGACCGGCTGGGGCGCGCGGCTGCTTGCGGAGTTTGTCGGGATCGATTGAGGCGCCGCGCCCGCCGCCGAGAAGCGTGCCCGGCAGTGAAGCATGAGCCCGTCGGAGCGGCTGCACATCGCGCTGGTGTCCACCGAGTACCCGCCTGCGTACGGCGGCGGAATCGGTACGTTCGTGAGCGTGGTGACGCGGGCGTTGGCGGCGCGCGGCCACCGGGTGACGGTCGTCACGCCGGGGGAGACCGACGCCGAGGAGACGGGCGAGGGGGGCGTGCGGGTGGTGCGCGCGGCGTGCCTGGCGCGGCCGGCGCCGACGGACTCGGCGCACACGCTGGAGTCGTGGTGGGCGTGGTCGGAGCGCGCGGCTCAGGTCGTGCGCGAGATCGGCGCGGATGTCGCGGAGTTTCCGGATTACCGCGCCGAGGCGGCGGCGCTGCTGGCCCGGCGGACGGCCGGGGAGGGGCCGGCGGTGGTCGTGCGCCTGCACACGCCGCTGGGGGTGCTTGCGGCGTGTAATGCCGCACGGGCACGGCACAGGGCGCTGGAAGCGCTGGAGGCCGAGGCGATCCTGGCGGCCGATGGGGTGATCTCGTCCTCGACGGCGCTCACTCAACGCGTGCGGGAGATGGTGCCCGAACTGGGCATGGTGGAGTTCGCGCGGTACGGGGTCGATCCGGCGCTGTTTGACGTCCCGTCGCGCGAGTCGGGCGGGGCGGACGTCGTTTATGTCGGCAGGCTGGAGGAACGCAAGGGGGTCGCGGTGCTGACGCGGGCCGCGGGGGAGTTTCTGGCCCGCTCGCCCTCGTCCGTGTTGCACCTGGTCGGCGGGGACACACCGTGGGGGCCCGGTGAGCCTTCGACGCGACGGGTGGTGGAGGGGCTGATCGACCCCGCAGTGCGCGCGCGTGTGCGGTTCCACGGGGCGCTGCCGCCGGAGCAGGTGCGCGCTGTCGTGCAGGCCGCGGCGGTGTGCGTCTTCCCGTCGCTGTTCGAAGCGGGGCCGTACACGTGCCTGGAGGCGATGGCGCTGGGGCGCGCGGTCGTGGGCACGGACTCGGGTGGGATGGCGGAGATGATCGAGGATGGCGTCACCGGCCGACTCTGCCGCGCGGGCGACGCCGCGGACCTCGCGCGGGCGGTGGGGGAGTTGCTGGAGGCCGGGCCGGAGCGCCTGGCGCAGATGGGGGCCGCGGGGCGAGAGCGTGTGCGAGAGCGGTATTCGGCGGCCGCCGCGGCCGAGGAGACCGAGGCGGCGTACCGGCGAATCCTCGCGGGCCGTGCTGCCGCGGCGGCCAGGCCGGAGCCGACGCTCGCGGCGCTTCTGGCGGCGCGTCCCGAGAACGAGGCGGCGCTCCGTGCCGTGTTCGCCGAGCGCGACCGGCTCGCCGCGGGCTGGGAGGAACAGTCGCGGCGGATCGCGGAACTCGATGCGCACGTCACTCGCATCTGGGCGGAGTTGCAGGCTGTCGCCGATGAACGGACCCGGTGGTACGAAGAGGCGCAGCGTCTGGCGCGGGCGTGGGAGGCGCTCTCGGCCGAACTGCGCGAGACGTCGCTGCGGGCCGCATCGCTCAACGAGAAACTCCTGGCCACGCAGGCCGACCGCGCGGCGCTGATCGACCGCGTGAGCCGCTTGGAACGCGCGGTGAGCGAAGCCGAGAAGCGGCCGGTGTTCAAGATCTTGGCCAGGGCTGGCCTTGTCCGGCCGATCGCGGCGGCGGCCCGCGGCGGAGGTGGGGCGTGAAGCGGCCGCTGCGCATCGTGCTCGTTTCGTTCGAGTACCCGCCGCAATACGGCGGGGGCATCGGCGTCTACGCGGCGGCGATGGCGCGGACGCTCGCCGCACGAGGGCACGGCGTGACGGTCATCACGGTGACCGAGGATTCGTTCCCGGCTCGGGAGGACGACGGCGGCGTGGAGGTCGTGCGGCTGCCGCTGCCGCGCGGGTTGCCGGAGGTGGCCGAGCCGCAGCGCACGCTCCAGTACTGGTCGGCGCACTCCGCGGCCGTGGCCGCGTATCTGCGGAGGATGATCGCGGCCGAGCGCGTGGATGTGATCGAGTTCGCCGACTACCGCGCCGAGGCGTCGGCGTTCATCGGCGCTCCGGGCGAGCCGCGGCCGGTGGGCCGGCCGGCGACGATCATCCGGCTGCACACGCCGCTGGCCGTGCTCAACAAGTACAACAGCGACCGGGCGCGCCTGGCGACGCTCGAGGCGCTGGAACTTGACGCGATGCGCAGCGCCGATGCGCTCGTGTCGCCGTCGGCGGCGCTGGCGCGGGAGGTGCGTGCCGCGGCGCCGGACCTGCCCGAGATCGAGGTCGTGCCCAACCCGGCGGATCCGGGGGGGTTGGACCTCGCGGCCGCGCCGCGCCGCGGCGATGATGTCGGCAGCGATGACATCCTCTACGTCGGCCGGCTCGAGCAGCGCAAGGGCGTGCGGACGCTGATCGAGGCGGCGCCCGCGATCCTGCGGGCGTGCCCGGGGGCGACGATCCATCTGATCGGTGGGGACACGCCACTTGGCCCGGGCGAGCCGTCGGTGCGGGCCGTACTGGAGCGAGAGATCCCGGCGTGGGCCCGCCCGCGGATCATCATGCACGGTCCCCTGCCGCGCGAGCGGACACTGGAACGCTACCGCCGGGCGCGGGTGTGCGTCTTCCCGTCGCTGTTCGAGAACTTCCCGAACGTGTGCCTGGAGGCCATGGCGCTGGAGCGGCCCGTGGTCGGGGCGAGCAACAGCGGCATGGCGGAGATGATCGAGGACGGTGTTAGCGGCGTTCTGGCCCGCTCGGGCGACGCCGCGGACCTTGCGGCGAAGGTCATCTCGCTGTGGAACGCGCCGCTCGCGGCGCGGCGGGCCATGGGCGAGGCGGCGCGCAGACGCATCCTCGCGGCGTACCACCCCGACGTCGTCGCCGAGCAGTGGGAGGACCTGGCCCGGCGCACGATGGCGAAGGTCGGCGGCGCGGATGCCGCGGCGCCGCCGCGCCCGGCGCTGGTGCGGGCCGGCGAGAAGCCGGCGGTGGCCGTCGTGATCCCGTGCTTCAACCACGGGCGGTACGTCGGCGAGGCGCTCGCCAGCGTTCGTGCACAGACGTGGCCGCGCGTGGAGCCGGTGATCGTGGATGATGGCTCCACGGACCCGGAGACGATCCGCGTGCTCGACGGCCTGGCCACCCGCGGCGTCCGTGTGATCCGCCAGGAGAACGGCGGGCTTGCCGCGGCGCGGAACACGGGGGTGCGGGCGACCGATGCGCCGTTCTACGTGCCGCTGGATGCGGATGACATCATCGATCCAACGTTCGTCGAGACGCTGATCGCGCCTCTGCTCGAGGACCCAACACTGGGGTACAGTTATTGCCACGCGGCGTACTTCGGCGACGGGGCGCCGAACAACGATGTGTGGCCCTGCCCGGCGTACGACCCGGCGACGCTGCTGGTCGCGAACCTCTCGACGGCGACGGCCGTGGTCCGGCGCGCCGCGTTCGACCTTGCCGGCGGCTACGCCGAGGACATGCGCGGCGGCATGGAGGACTGGGACTTCTGGATTGCGCTGCTGGCCGTCGGCTACCGCGGCCGGTGCACGCCGCGCCCGCTCTTCCGCTACCGCAAGCACGCCGGCGGGTCGATGCTCACCGAGACGCAGAAGCGCCGGCGCGAGTTGTACCACCGCATCGTCTCGCACCACCGCCATCTCTTCGCGCTGAACCTGGAGAACGCGACGGCGGAGAAGGACATCATGTTCTTCCGGTCGCACATGGAAGCGTGGCAGACGCGGGTGGAACTGGAGCGTGTCCTGGGCGGCGGGGTTACCCGTGTGGCCGCGAACGGGCACATGTCCGCCGCGGCGCCGGAGGTGGTCGTGCGGGCGCGGGCGGAACTGGAGGAACTGCTGCGGTCGCGCGCGTGGCGGATGGTGCAGCGGGTGCGCGGCAGCGTGGTGTACCGGGCGTACGCCCGGGCCCGTTTCGGCGAGGGGTGGGATCGCGGGCTGGACCTCTCACCGGACCCGTGCGAGAGCCTTGACACGATCAAGCGGACGCGGACGTACCGCGTGATTCAGGCGATCCGGTCCACGCCCGTATACCGGTGGTACGCCGCCCGGCGCGCGGGGGCGTAGCCGGGCGGCTCAGCGCGTGCCGTTCCGCCCCGCCGCGTGCCGCGCGATGGACTTAACGGCCGAATGGATCCGCGACCCCTTGATCACCGCGTTGACGCGGTCGGCGAGGCGGTAGCGCACGTTCTCCTCCAGCACGTGGCGGGTGTGCACCCAGCAGTCGTGGGTCTCGATCTGCCGGCGCAGGTCCGCGATGGTGCTCTCGGCCGCCGCGAGTTCCTGGCGGGCGCGGGCAAGGGCGTCGGCCGTGGTGAGCGTCTGCTCCGTCGCCTGCGCCAGCCGTTCGGCGAGCCGCTCCTGCTCGCGCAGGGCCGAGGCGAGGCGAAGTTCCAGTTCGCCGATGCGCCGGGCCGACTCCTCGGCCTGCTGGCGGGCCCGCGCCTCGGCCGCGGCGGCTCGCCCGGCGGCGTCCTGCGCCCGCGCCTCGGCCGCGGCGAGCAGCGCGTTGGCGTGCTTCAGGTGCTCCTCGAGTTTGCCCGCGTTGGCCCACGCCTCACCGACGCTCGTCTCGGCCGCGGCGGTGCGGACCGCCAGGTCGTCGCGCGACGCCTGCGCTTCGCGCGCCGCGGCCTCGGCGGCCTCCAGGCGCTCACGCAGGTGCCGCGCCTCGCGGGCCGCGGCCTCCGCCTCGCCCAGTTGCAGGCGCAGTGTGCGGCTGGAGGCCAGGGCGTCGGCGTGGCGCGCGATGATGTAACTCTTGAGGTGCAGGTGCCGCGTCAGGCCCTGCGTGCGGTACTTCGAGCCCTCGCGCACGCGGTAGTAGAACAGGAACTCCGGCACCACCGCGCCCCTCACCCCGGCGCGGGCCAGTTTGCACCACAGGTCCCAGTCCTCGTACGACGGCGTCACCTCGTCATACCCGCCGACTTCCAGCACCGCGCGGCGATCAAAGACGGAGCCCGCGATGCCGCCCACGTTCATGTGCAGCACCAGATCGCGATCGAAGCCCGCCATCCCCAGCGGCACCCACCCGGCGGTCGCCTCCGCCGGGTTGTCCCCCTCGAAGCACCGCACCAGGGCGCTGGCGTACGTCAGGCGGTCGTTGCGCTCCAGCACGCCGACGAGTTTCTCGAAGTACGTCGGGTGCAGCAGGTCGTCGGCGTCGATGAAGCAGACCCAGCGTCCGGAGGCGGCACGGAGACCGGCGTTGCGGGCCGAGCCGACGCCGCCGTTGGCCTTGCGGATCACACGCCGGCCCTCGGCCTCCAGTTCCGCGAGGACCCGCGCCGTTTCCTCGTCGGGCGAGCCATCGTCAACGATGATGACCTCGCGTGGGCGGAGCGTCTGGCTATCGATCGAAGCGAGCGTTCGCCGCACGTACGCGCCGAGGTTGTAGACGGGCACGATGACCGAGAGGTCGGCGATGCCGCCGGATACCGCGGCCGATGGCGTGTCACCCTCCTCTGTCCTCGCCTGCTCGGCGGCAGCGATGATGCGCCCGGCGAACGCGGCGGGGTCGAACGAGGCCGGACCCGGGCTGCCGGCGTCAAGAGCCCTCGCGATCGCATCGGCCAGCGAGTCCGCGTCGCCGGGCGCGGCCCAGAATGCTCCCGGCACATCGAACGCCCCGCGCATCGCCTCCGTCGCCGCCGCGGCCACGGGCACGCCCGCCGCCAGCGCGTCGATCATCGCCCATTCCGGCTCGATGCCCGCGCCGGGGATGCAGACGACCGTCGGCGTCGCGTCGCCGAAGGCCACGGGCCCATCCTCGCCAACGCCGTAGCGCGAGGCGAGCAGGGCCCGCGCGGAGCGGCCGATCGGCGCCGTGTCGGTATCCTCGCCGACAAGGCGGAACCTGACGCCCGGCCGCTGCGCCGAGAGGCGGTGGGCGGCGACGGCGAAGTCCGCGATTCCGCGACGCCACTCCAGGGGACCCGGGACAACAACGGTCGCCGGCCCCGCCGCAGGCGGCGTTGCCGCATCGTTCTTCCGCGGCGTCCGCCCGAGGCCAACAACGGCTCGGCGCGGCAGCGGCCACGCGGGATCGGACTCAATGCGCTCCCGCACAAGGTCGAGCACCGCGCCGGTCGCCGCCAGCAGCAGGTCCGCCTCGCGAAGGCACGCCAGTTCCATGTGGTCCGCGAAGACCGCCTCCCCGTCGAACCGCGAGTCCATGTTCGCCGTGCGCAGGTCCACCGACGGCGTGGATGCCCACACGGCCATCACCGCCCCGGCGAACTGCCCGAGCATCCGCTTGCCGCGCAGCGCGAAGTACCCCTCGCCGTCGCGCAGCGAGAAGATGACCAGGTCCAGCCGCGAGCGCTCGTGCAGGCCCAGCAGTGTGGCGTACACGCCCATGGCGTGCCGCATCCCGTTCGTCGGGTAGGCGCCCGGGATCGCCGCTGGCCCGCCGAGGTCCACCGCGTGCGGCGTGACGCCGTCGGGAGCGCCCCCCGTGTTCCCCTCAGCGGCGAGCAGGTGCACCTCATGGCCCGCCCCGGCAAGCGCGGCGCAGCACTCCCATGCCCATCGCCGGCTTCCCTCCCCTTCCGAGCACGCGCCTTCGCGGCAGACGACGCAGATTCGCACGTGGGCTGATCCTGGGGGGGATGGCGTGCTCCGTGCACGCCGGGACAAGACACGGGCGCGGGCTCCCGCCCGATTCGCCTCCGTAATCATACTTCCGGCCGGACGATCTCCGGCGGTTACGCGCCGCCCCCGGCCCGCCCATTGGTCCCGGGCGGCAGGGCCCGGGCGGCGAGTTTCGCCGGCAGGCGACCGACCCGCGCCACGCGGCGCGTCAGCGACTTGATCGTCCCCTGCACGCCCAGCCCCTTGAGGGCGTTGTTCACACGGTCGGCGACCCGATAGCGGATGTTCTCCTGCAGGATCTGCTGCACGCGCTGATCGATGACGATCTGCGGCGTCCCGTTCATGGCCGCCAGTTGCTGCTGCGCCCCACGGAGTTGCCCGTCGAGGTACGCCGCGTGCATCCGGAGGCACGTCGCTTCCCCCAGTTGCAGCCGCATCGGGATATCCGGCCGCAGGGCGATCTTCGCGTGCATCTTCATGATCCGCGCCTTGAGCGCCCCCTCGTTGGGCACCACCTGCGTCTGGAACACCCCGTCCTGCCGCACGCGGTAGGTCAGGAGGAACTCCGGAATCACGCTCCCGCGGTATCCCGCCCCCGCGAGCCGGCACCACAGGTCCCAGTCCTCGACGCCCTTGACCGCAAGATCCTCGTTGTACCCGCCGACGCTCAGCACCTTCTCGCGGTTGAGCAGGCACTGGGCCGTCGCGCCCACGTTCACGTACGGCAGCAGGTCACGGTCGAGCCCCAGCGGGACCCACACGCCGATGGGCGTCGAGAGATCCTCGGTGTGCAGGATGATCGGCGTGCAGACGACCGCGAGGTCCGGGTCCTTCTCCACCACCGCCAGCGTCCGCTCGAGGTAGGTCGGGTGGATCAGGTCGTCGGAGTCCAGCGCCAGCACCCATTCCCCCGAGACCGCGTTGAGCCCCACGTTGCGCGCCGAGGCCGGCCCGCCGTTGGGCTTGCGGATGATGTTCAACCCCTGGCTCTTGAGCGCATCGAGCAACTGGAGCGAGTGCGGATCGGTGGAGCCGTCGTCCACGATCACCAGGTCCCAGTCCGTGTACGTCTGGGCCCGCAGCGAGTCGAGGGTCTGCGGCAGGAACCTCCCCGCGTTGTAGAACGGGATGATGACGCTCACGCGGCGCCGCCTCGCGGCCGGCCGCAGCACCGTCACCGGCACTGGCGCGATCGTCCCCGATCCCGTGCTCTTCCCATCCGCCCCGTGCCCGTTGACAGCCTCGGCGGCCGAGACGTTCTCCGCCGCGACCTGTCCCGACGGCAGCACGGCGACCGGCTCATCGGCCACCGGCAGCGCTCGCGACGCGGCGACGCCCCGCACCGCCTCCACGACCGCCGTGGCGATCCGTCCGGGGTTGCAGTACTCGGCCACCCGGCGCGGCGCTTCGTGCTGGATCGACCGCCGCAGTTCCGCGTCCGTCAACGCCAGGTGCAGCACGCGCTCAAGGTCCCGGTCGTTGCCGGACTCAAAGAGCAACCCGTTGACGCCGTCCTGGATGATCTCGCCGATGCCGCCGGCGTTGGACCCGACGACCACCGCGCCCAGCGCCATCGCCTCCACGCACGCCATGGAGAAACTTTCCATCAGCGACGGGAAGCAGCAGACGCTCGCCCCGCGGATCGCCCGCCCCAACTCGTAGCGAGGCCGGTTCTCCTCCCACTCGAACCGGTCCTCGAAGATCCCCGCGGCCATCTTCTTCAGGTGCGGCTTGAGCGGGTCGCCGTACGGGCCGGTCAGCGTGTCCCCGCCGATGAAGCGCACGCGGATGTTCATCCCCTGTGCCATGAGCCGCTTCGCGGCCCGCACCAGCAGATGGCACCCCTTGATGTGCTGCGTGCGTCCGTAGAACAGGATCGTGCGGCACCCCTCGCCGCCCTGTCCCGCGTCCGCCGGTCCGCCGCCGAGTTCCTCCTGGATCCGCGCCACGTCCAGCGGGTTGGGGATGATGAACCGCGGCTGCGCGGCCGGCGGCGGCATCAGACCCTCGGCGTACCGCAGCGTCACGTCCAGCATCGCGCGGCTGGGCGAGGTCAGGATGTCCGCCTCCGCCGTCGCCTGACGCTCCATGTGCGCCAGGATGCCGATCTCCGTCGTGATGTTGGCCTGCAGGTCGTAGTCGCGGCAGATGTAGTCGGGCATGTGCAGCCGCACGCCCAGTACCGCGTCGTCGAACGCCCCCAGGGTCTTCTTCGCCCGCAGGGAGAAGTACCCCTCTGCGTTGTAGTCCGGAAACTCGATGTAGTCGAAGCGGTACTTCGCGTGCAGGTGCTTGAGCGTGTGGTACACGCCCATGCTGTGCCGCATCAGCGGCATGTGGTACCCCGGCAGGTTCAGCGGCACCCGCGTCAGGTCCACCTCGTGGAACCGCACCCCCCGCAGCGACGGCGGGATGCTCTCCTGCAAGCCTTCACGGGCCTCGGTCAGGATGTGGGCCTCGTGCCCCGCCTCGACCAGCGAGCGCGCCATCTGCGCGACATAGGTAGCGATCCCGCCCCCGTGCAGGAACGGGGCGACTTGCTGTGAAACCAGACAGATCCGCATCAGGGGCCCTCAGGGACAGGCGCCCCCGGGGAAGGGGGTGGGCGCAGCCCGGCCGTGCGAGGGGATCGTACCCGGTTCAGGCCCGCGCTGCGCCCCTTCCGCCTGCTTCCGGCCACGGTCGCGGCGTGGGACGGGGGCGTTCCGGGGTCCGGCCTCGGGTTCGATTTTGTCCTTCCGATAAGTCCGGATGACCACGGGCCCATCCTCCCGCGGGTGCTCAGAGACGAGCGAAGACCCGGCCCTCCGCGCGGCCAGGACCTCGGCCTCCGCCGTGCTGGCGGCGGCCATGTCGTCCCGCGTCAGGTCCTCAGCCACGCGGGCGTCTCCTCGCGCCCGCATCCCGCGCGATACCCTCCCGACGCTCATGGCCGTCGATCACGCCGACGCCGTCTCCTATCAGGGGCTGATCCTCCCCGCGCCCCACCTGCGCTTCTGCACCGCCGAGTTCCGGGACGACGCTTTCTATCTCGCCTCCGCAAAGCGCGAGGCCGACCGGCTCATCGAGCGCTGCGGCTTGGCGCCCCACTCATCCCTGCTGGACATCGGCTGCGGCCAGGGCCGCCTCGCGATCGGCATCCTCGCCCGCTCGCGCGAACTGTGGCCCGAGGCCAACCACGGCGCCGCGGGCATCAAACGGTACGAGGGCGTGGACGTCAGCGCCGGAGCGATCGACTGGTGCCGCCGCCACCTCGGCGCCGCCTCGCCGACCGGCCACCCCTCGTTCCGCTTCACGCACCTCGACGCTCGCAACGCCCGCTACAACCCTGGCGGCTCAGCCCCGCTCGCGGCGGCGCCCCTGCCCTTCGACGATGAAGTGTTCGACGTGATCAACCTCTACTCCGTCTTCACGCACCTTCCCGCCGCCGAGGTCGAGTTCTACCTCCGCGAGATCGCCCGCCTCCTCGCCCCCCGCGGCCGCGCCTTCTGCACGGCGTATGTCGAGCCCGGCGTTGAGGATGTTTCGGAGAACCCCGAGGGCTACCGCGGCCCGTCCAGCGGTCCGCTGCACCGTGTCCGTTATTCGACGGAGTTCTTCTCCCGCCTGGTCGCGGCCGCGGGTTTGCGGATCGATCGCTTCGACCACGCCGCGGAGTTTGATGGACAGTCCGGCGTGTATCTCTCGCGGGTCATCACCCCGCCGCCGACGCCGGAGGGGCGCAAACTCGAGATCGGCCCCGGCGCCAGCCGCATCCCCGGCTTCGAAACGTTCAATATCGTGTCCGGTTCGGACGTGGACCACATCGGCGACGCCGCGAAGGCGCTCCCGTTCCCGGACAACACCTTCTCGCTGATCTACGCCAGCCACATCCTCGAGCACATCCCCTGGTACCAGACCGTCGATGCCCTCCGCGAGTGGTTCCGCGTCCTGGCTCCCGGCGGAGTGCTCGAAGTTTGGGTGCCCGACGGCCTGAAGATCTGCCGCACGTTCGTCGAGGCCGAGAGTGGGGGGGAGGACCGCACGATCAACGACGGCTGGTATCGCTTCAATCCCGATCGTGACCCGTGCGTGTGGGCGGCCGGCCGCATTTTCACATACGGCGACGGGGACGGGAACCCGGCGAGCCCCAACTGGCACCGCGCGATCTTCTCCCCGCGTCACCTGGAGAACTGCCTCCGCGCCGCGGGCTTCGAGAACATCCAGCGTCTCCCCCGCGCCGACGTCCGCGGCGATGACCACGGCTGGATCAACCTCGGCATGCGGGGCGTCAAGCCGGAGACGCGGCCGTGAACTTCCGCACCGTCGCCGACCTCGCACGCTCCGTCTCCACGAACCTGTGCCTGATCCCTCGCACGGTGGACCTGATCGTGGGCGTCCCACGCTCCGGCCTGATCCCCGCCAGCCTCCTCTCGCTGCACCTCAACGTCCCGATGACCGACGTCGAGGGGCTCGCCGCCGGCCGGCTCCTGGGCTGCGGCGAGCGGCGGCAGTGGGGGGCCGGCGACGCCGACTACCTGAGCACGCCGCGCCACGCCCTGGTCATCGACGACAGCATCCTCTCCGGCAACCAGATGACGCGCGTCCGCGAGCGACTCGCCGCCGCGGGCCTGCCGCACCGCCTGACCTACGCCGCCGTGTACGCGACCCCCGAGGCCGTCCAGCGCGGCCTCGTGGACATCCACTTCGAGATCGTCCCCCTCCCGCGCGTGTGGGAGTGGAACGTCATGCACCACGTCGTCCTCTCCACCGCCTGCGTGGACATCGACGGCCTGCTCTGCGCGGACCCCACCGAGGAGGAGAACGACGACGGCCCGGCCTACGAGCGGTTCCTCGCCACCGCCCGCCCCCTCTTCCCCTGCTCCCGGCCCATCGCCACGCTCGTCAGCGCCCGTCTGGAGAAGTACCGCCCCCACACCGAGCGATGGCTCGCCGCCCACGGCATCCGGTACGGCGAACTGGTCCTGCTGGACCTCCCCGACGGCGCGACCCGCAAGCGCCTCGGCGTCCACGCCTCCTTCAAGGCCGACGTCTACAAGGCCCGCCCCCACACGCTGTTCATCGAGTCCAACCCGCGCCAGGCCGCCGACATCGCCCGCCTGGCCGGCAAGCCGGTCCTCTGCCTCCCCACCCGCGAGATGTTCCACCCCCCGGCTCCCTTGCCCCCGGCCCCGCCCCCGGGCTGGCAGGGCTGACCCGCGGCGGCCGCGTTGCCCGGTCGGCGGCGGGTTCCCCTATAGTCCGGGCCCCAACCCCGGGAGCCGCAGGACATGCCCTACACCCTCAAACCGGCCAACTCCGCCCTCGACGTCGACGCCGAGACCACGCCGTACCTGAGCGAGCACGCCGCGGCGGACACCGGCGACCGCTGGGTCCTCAACTTCGGCCCCCAGCACCCCGCGACGCACACGACCCTCCGCCTGGTGCTCGAACTGGAGGGCGAGCGCGTCGCCCGCTGCACGCCGCACATCGGCTACCTGCACTCGGGCTTCGAGAAACTCGGCGAGCACATGGATTACAACCAGTACGTGACCATCGTGTCGCGGATGGACTACCTCTCGCCGATCCACAACGACATCACCTGGCACGGCGCCGTCGAGAGACTCTTCGGCATCGAGATCACCCCGCGCTGCAAGGTCCTCCGGACCATCATGAACGAACTGGCGCGGATCCAGAACCACCTGCTGTGCATCGGCGCCGCGGGCCTGGACCTCGGCGGCTTCTCCGCCTTCCTTTACGCCTTCAACCCCCGCGAGAAGATCTACGACATCTGCGACTTCATCTGCGGCCAGCGCTTCCACCCCGACTGGACCCGCGTCGGCGGCCTCAGCCAGGACCTCCCCGACGAGGAGATGTTCAAGAAACTCGTCAAGAACTTCATCCACGACGACCTCCCCCGCGCGATCGAGGACGTCGAGAAACTCCTCATGCGCAACCGCATCTTCGTGGACCGCACCGTCGGCATCGGCGTGCTCACGAAGGAGGACGCGATCGCCTGGAGCATGTCCGGCCCGATGGCCCGGGCCTCCGGCGTCGCCCGCGACCTGCGCAAGGACATGCCCTACCTCTGCTACGCCGACAACTGGGACGGCCAGGGCGCCCCGGCCGTCAAGTTCAAGGTCCCCGTCGGCGCCGACCCCGCCCTGGGCAACGGCGGCGGGGACGCCTACGCCCGCTTCCACGTCCGCCTCGAGGAGATCAAGCAGTCGATGAGCATCATCGACCAACTCATCGACAACATCCCCGGCGGCCCGGTCAACGTCTTCGCCGACTCCAAGACGGTCAAGCCCCCCAAGCCCGACGTCTACGGGTCGATCGAGGGCCTCATCCAGCACTTCGAACTCATCATGACCAACCGCGGCTGGAAGCCGCCGATCGCCGAGGTCTACGGCTGGAACGAGGGTCCCAACGGCGAGCAGGGCTACTACATCGTCTCCGACGGCGGCCCGCGTCCGTGGCGCGTCCGCACCCGCCCCGCCTGCTTCATCAACTATCAGATCATGTCGAAACTCACCGAGGGGCACACGATCTCCGACATCGTGGCCATCCTCGGCTCGATCAACGTCGTCGCCGCCGAACTGGACCGTTGACGCGGCTCAGCGAGGATTGGAAACCGTCGCAGCGCCGAAGGTCGCCTACTTCCCGCCCGGGATCAGGCCTTGGAGCGCATCCTTCGCCTTGTCAACCGCGTCGCCGCCGATCTTCTCCGTGGCCTTTTCGAGGGCCTTGTCGATCTGCTTCTCCGCCTCGCCGCGGGCCTTGGCCGCCAGTTCATCCGCGCCCGCCTTCACCAGCGCATCGGCCAGCGCCTTCTGATCGACCACGATCGCCGGGTTATCCAGCGCCCCGCGCACCGCAACCGGCACGTCCAGCCTAGCCACCGCCGTCGGCTTGCCGCCCGGCAGGGCCACCGTCGCGTTGTGCAGCGTGATCTGCAGCGGCAGGTCGAGTTCGCCCAGCCCCCCCGGCGCGATCGTCCCATCGAGGGTGATGTCCATCGTCCCGTCACGCACCAGCGGCGGGTCCGTCGGCACCAGCCACCCGGCGGCCGTGTTCGTGTCCAGCCCGGTCATGGAGAACGCCAGTTTCCCCGGCGCCGGCGTCATCGCCACGCCCAGGTCCACCGCCGCACGCAGTTTCCCGCTCCGCGTCGTGGCCGTCACCTTCGGCGATCCCGGCACCAGCCGCGGGTTAGTTGACAGGTTCTCCGCGCGGATGTCCACCACGTCGCCCCCGAGCGCCTGCGTGCGCACGCCCTCGGCCACCAGTTCGCGCACCAGCACCGTCGGCGCCCCTTCGATCAGGTGCGTCGCGCGGACTTTCGTGTAGCCCAGTTCCTTCACCTGCCGCGCCAGCCGCTCGCGCAGCGTCTCCTGCCGCGGCTCGGTCGCCGGCTTGCCATCCGGCCCCGTCGCCGGCTCATCGGTCGCCTGCTCGTCGCCGGAGACCTTCTCCAGCCACTCGCGTGCCTGCGCCAGCCGCTGCTTCCAGACTTGGGCTTCCTTGATGTAGTCGTCGATCGTCTTCTGCCCCGCGGGCTCCGGCTTCGGCCGCGGCGGCTTGCCGATCCGCCGCCCCGGCAGGGCCCGCTTCTCCCCCTGCGTCGCCTCGCTCACGACGATGCGGTCCAGCGCGATCCGCTTGCGCAGCAGGTCCCGTCCGCCGATGTCCGCCTCGACCCGCGCGGCCCGCAGCAGGTCCGTGTCGAGGGCGTTGGGGTCGGCCATCGCCAGCCCGGTGATGACCATCTTCCCGCCCTTGAGGTCAACCCGCGCCGAGCCAACGTCCACCGTCGCCCCGTTGGCCCGTTCCAGCGCCCGCTGCGTCAGCGCCGTGGTGACCTGCTCCCCCATGAACGCGTACACAATCCACCCCAGCGCCACGGCCAGCGCCGCGAACACGACACCGAGGAGCCGAACCGGGTTCCCGATCTTCCGCTTCGAAATCTCCGCGAACGACTTCTTCTGCCCGCCCAGGAAGAGCCATGCGCCGATCCGCACCCACCGCTTGCTCATCGCGGCCTTGTACTTCTCCGACTCCTCCTCGATCTTCGCCAGCCGCCGCCACAGCCCCCCGAGCATCTTGATCAGCACCAGCCCGACAACCGCTCCGACGACGATCCCAAGGATCAGCCCGCCGGTCGTCGCGTAGTACTCCAGCCCCAGCAGCGCAACCCCCGGCGTGTTGATTGCCGCCTTCATCACCCCCTGCGCCGGCCCGTCGAGCACCAGCCGCCCGACCTGGAACTGCAGCGGCATCGCCGCCAGAGACAGCAACTTCGCCCCCACGCCGACCATCGCCGCCAGGAACAGGTTGGCGTTGAGGATGATCAGGAGCAGCAGCGCCCCGATCAGCAGCCCCGGCGCCTCCCAGAAACCGGGGATGAACCCCAGCACCGCCCCGAGCACGCACGCCATCAGGATCTGCAGCGGCGTCGCCCCGCCCCGGACGATCTTCCCCAGTTTGCGCGTGATCATGGTTGCCTCCGGCACCCCCTTCCCCAGCCCCGCCGCCCATCCCCCACGGGGATATCGGCCGACCTCCGTGCCGGCATTGCCAGACGGTAGGGGACCAGCCGGTCCACCGCGTCCCGACCCGGCAGCCGCCGAGGTGCGCGCACGAAACAGCCCGCGGGCCACCTTCGCGCCTCTCGGCCCGCGCACGCATACCTCTCGGGGGCTCTCCCCGTTGCACCTTCGCTAGAGCGTCCCCAGCCTCCCGCCGTCAACGGGCAGGTTGATCCCGTTGATGTACGCCGCCGCCGGCGAGCAGAGGAACGCGATCGCCGCGGCGACCTCCTCGGCCTCACCGAAGCGCCCCGCCGGGATCGTCGCGATCATCTCGCGCTCGACGTCCGCCTCGGTCACGCCCGCCTTCTGCGCCCGCGCTTTGATGAGCGACGCCAGCCGCTCCGTCCGCGTATACCCCGGCAGCACGTTGTTGACCGTGATCCCGTGCGGCCCCAACTCACCCGCGAGCGTCTTGGCCCAGTTGGCCACCGCCCCGCGGATCGTGTTGCTCACCCCCAGGTTCGGGATCGGCATCTTCACGCTCGTCGAGATCACGTTCACGATCCGCCCGTACCCCGCTCGCTTCATCCCCGGCACGAGCAGTTGCACCAGAATCTGGTTGCAGATCACGTGCGCGTTGAACGCGGCGAGAAACTGCTCCGGCGGCGCGTCCAGCACCGGCCCCCCCGGCGGGCCGCCCGTGTTGTTGATGAGGATGTGGTACGGCGCGCCGTCGCTGAGCGACGCGTGCACCGTCGTCCGCACCGACGCCGGATCCGAAAAGTCCGCGACAAGGAACGTGTGCCCCTGCGCGTCGGCCCCGCGCGGCCGCGGCAGTTCCGCCGCCGCCAGCCGCAGCCGGTCCTCATCCCGCGCCAGCAGCGTCACCGTGGCGCCGAGGTGCGCCAACTCCACGGCGGCCGCCCGGCCGATCCCCTGCGTCGATCCGCACACCAGCGCCCGTTTCCCGGCAAGCGAGAGGTCCATAGGCCGAACGATACCACCCCCGCCGCCCGCCGGCCGTGTAGCATCCCGCATCATGAACGTCCCCCCCGAACCCCCCCCTCCGCCTCCCCCGCCCGGCAAACTCACCTACGGCTCGTACCTGCGCGTGCCGCAACTGCTGGAACTCCAGCACCCGCTCTCCACGCCGCCGCACCACGACGAACTGCTCTTCATCATCTCCCACCAGGTCTACGAACTCTGGTTCAAGCAGATGATCCACGAACTGATGGAGATCGGCCACCGCCTCGACGCCGATCAGCCCCTGCGGGCCGCGCCGCTCTTCACCCGCGTCCACCGCATCCAGCACCTGCTCATCGAGCAGATCCCCGTGCTGGAGACCATGTTCGCGATCGACTTCGCCGCCTTCCGCGACAACCTCCGCCCCGCCAGCGGCTTCCAGTCGATCCAGTTCCGCAAGGTCGAGTTCCTCTGCGGCGCCAAGAACCCGAAGATGATCGCCCTGGCCGGCGACGACCCGACCGTGCGGGCCGAACTCGAGGACTTCCTCCGCCGCCCCACGGTCTACGACCACTTCCTGCGCCACCTGGCCCGCGTCGGCTTCAAGATCCCCGACGCCGTGCTCAATCGCGACACAAGCCTGCCGCACGAGCCCAATGACGCTGTCACCGACGCCCTGAACGATCTCTACGCCCGCCATCTCGACTTCTACCCGCAGTACCTCATCGCCGAGGCGCTGCTGGACCTCGAGGAGCGCTTCGGCATCTGGCGCTTCCACCACATCAAGATGGTCGAGCGGATGATCGGCGGGCAGTCCGGCACCGGCGGCTCCTCGGGGGCGAAGTACCTCGCCGGCACGCTCTCCATCCGCATGTTCCCCGAGCTGTGGCTCGTCCGCGATCGCCTCGGCGGCCAGTACGGCGGAACCTGACCCGGCGCGGATCTCCCCACGGGCCAAACCCGCCCCTGATCCTCAGCGTACCTTTACCCTCACCGTGTCCGTTCCCGACCCGCCCTCCAACCCGCTCGACCCGGCGGCCGCGCCCGCGGAACCCATCCCGGCAGGGGCGGGGAGCGACTCTCGCTGCGACCCCCGCCGCAAGAAGCGGGCCAGGAACATCGCCCTGCCGGTCCTCCCGCCCGAGCAGGCCCACCGTATCGGCGGCCATCCCACGAAGATCGCCCGCTCCCGCGTCGGCCGCTGGCGGGCGATCGTCCTTGTGGGCGTCCACGTCGTCTTCGCGCTGCACATCGGGCTCTGGCTGCTCTACGGCCTCACGCTTTCGCCCATCGAGCCCAGCGAGACGATGTACGCCCTCGAGCAGGGGCTCGTCAACGCCGGGTTCATCTTCTTCATCCTCGCGATCGCCTCGACGCTCATCTTCGGGCGGTTCTTCTGCGGTTGGGGGTGCCACATCGTGGCCCTTCAGGATGCGTGCTCCTGGTTCATGACGCGACTGGGCGTACGCCCCAAGCCCTTCCGCTCGCGACTGCTCGTCTACGTCCCCCTCGCGCTGGCCCTCTACATGTTCGTGTGGCCGACCTTCAAGCGCGAGGTCGTCGCCCCCCTCGCCGGGCCGGAGCGATGGGAATACCTCCGCCGCTACCTCGGCGACACCGCCCCGTTCCCCGGCTTCACCGACCACCTCTTCGTCACCGGCTTCTGGGACACTTTCGCGCCGTGGTACATCGCGATCCCGTTCCTCGGGATCTGCGGCTTCGCGACCGTCTACTTCCTCGGCTCCAAGGCCTTCTGCACCTACGGCTGCCCCTACGGCGGCTTCTTCGCTCCCGCCGACGCCGTTGCCCCCGGGCGCATCCGCGTCACCGACGCCTGCCAGGGGTGCGGCCACTGCACCGCGATCTGCTCCTCCAACGTCCGCGTGCACGAGGAGGTCCGCGACTACGGCATGGTCGTGGACCCCGGCTGCATGAAGTGCCTCGACTGCGTCAGCGTCTGCCCGAACGACGCCCTCTACTTCGGGTTCGGCGCCCCCCGGGTCCTCGCACGCCCGTGTGATGATGAGGCCCGCGCCCGCCGCAAGCGCTGGAAGCCCAACTACGACCTCACCCGCGTCCAGGAACTCCTCGTCGCCGTGCTGTTCCTGGCGGTCCTCATTGGCTACCGCGGCATGTTCAACTCCGTGCCGCTGCTCATGGCCGTAGGGATCGCGGGCATCGGCGCCTTCAGCGGGTGGAAACTCCTGTCGCTGGTGCGCACGCCCAACGTGCGCCTGCAATCCCTCCAACTCAAGCACCGCGGCCGCCTGAAGCCCGCTGGGTGGATCTTCGCGCCCCTCGCTGCGCTGCTGGTGGCGGGCGGGGCCTGGGGGCTGCTGGTCAAGTCCTACGTGTGGCGCGCCGAGCAGACCGAATGGGGCGTCACGGTGCCGCAGGAGGTCGCCTTCGCCCCCGGCTACGTTCCTGATCCCGAGGTGAAGGCCATCGCCGAGCGCGCCATCGCCCTCTTCACGCGCGCCGGCCCGCCCTCCGAGGGCGGCATCGGGTGGGATCACAACGGTGAGCGTCGCGTCCGCCTCGCGTACCTCAACATGGTCGCCGGCGACGCCGCCGCGGCCGAGTTCCACCTGCGCAAGGCCCTTGCCGCCGGCAAGCCCGCCGATCACCTCGTCTTCGGCCTCGGGGACATCCTCGCCCTCCGCGGCGTCCCGCAGGCGGAGATCTTCGCGGAGTACCGCACACTCCTGAATCGCTGGCCCCACCTGCACGAGGTGCGCTTCCTTCTCGCTCAGCAGGAACTCGCCGCCGGCCGGTCTGACGATGCGATCGCCCTCTACGAGGCGCCGCTGGCCGATACCTTCCTCCGCTGGGACGCCCGCCTGCACATCAACGCCGCGGCGATCTTCTTCGCCACCGGCCGCGACGATCGCGCAACGGACCTCATCGAGCGAGCGGTGAAACTGGCCCACGGCCATACCCGCGACGAGGACATCCGTGCCGCGGCCGTCACGTTGGCCCAGCGCGGCCGCATGGACCGCGCCGAGGAGATCCTGCGAGCCCAACTCGACGCACGCCCGCGCTCGGCCGTCCTCCATGAGGCCCTCGGCTCCCTCCACGCCGCCTGCGGCAGGACCGACGAGGCCCTCGCGAGCCTCCGCCGCGCCGCCGACCTGGACGCGAAGAACCCGTTCCGCTGGGCCCAACTCGCCGCCGCCCTCGCTTCCGCCGGCAAGCCGGCCGAAGCGATCCCGGCCGCCGTGAAAGCCGCCGAACTGGCGCCGCAGAACCCCAACTTCACGCACGCCGTCGCGCAACTCCACGCCCAGCAGGGCCAGTTCGCGGAGGCGACGACCTGGGCGATCCGCACCGCCGAACTGGCGCCGACGAGCCCCGAAGCCGCGGCCTTCTGCGCCCAGGTGCACGCCGCCGCCGGCAACGCGGAGCAGGCCCAGCGCTGGACCGCCGAGGCCCAGCGCCGCGCGCGGTCGATGCCCGCGCAACCTCGCTGATCCGCTTGCGCGGCTCCACACCCCGCCGCGCACAGACGGCGACGACCAACCGCGCGTACCCTCCGGCCATGACCCGTCCGTGCACCGTCGGCGACATCCAGATCGGCCCCGGCCGGCCGCTCGCGATCATCGCGGGCCCCTGCGTGCTCGAATCGCTCGAACTCGGCCTGGCGATTGGCCGCGCGGTGCGTGACGCCTGCCGCGGCCTCGGCCTGCCGTACATCTTCAAGGCCAGTTTCGACAAGGCCAACCGCTCGAGCATCGACTCCCCCCGCGGCCCCGGCCTGGAGCGCGGGCTGGAGTGGCTGGCGCAGATCCGTCGCGATCTTGGCGTGCCCGTGACCACCGACGTGCACGAGCCGTCGCAGTGCGCTCCCGCGGCCGAAGCCGGGATCGACCTGCTCCAGATCCCCGCCTTCCTCTGCCGCCAGACCGACCTGCTCGTCGCCGCCGGCCGCGCCGCCGCAGCACACAACCGTGCGGTTAACGTCAAGAAGGGCCAGTTCGTCTCCCCGGGCGAGATGCTCGGCCCGATCGAGAAACTCGCCCAGGCCGGGTGCACCAACGTCATGCTCACCGAGCGCGGCACGTTCTTCGGCTACGGGCGGCTCGTCAACGACTTCCTCGGCCTGGCCGACATGGCGGCGCTCCCGGCCGCCGGCGGCGCCACGCCCGTCTGCTTCGACTGCACGCACTCGACGCAGCGCCCCGGCGCGTGGGAAGGGGGCGCGAAGGTCACGGCCGGCTCCAGGCCCGGCTCCGCCCAACTCCTCGCCCGCGCAGCGGTCGCCGCCGGCGTGGACGCGATCTTCCTCGAGTGCCACCCCGAGCCGAAGAAGGCCCTCAGCGACGCCGCGACGATGCTGCCACTCGCGGACGTTCCGCCGCTGCTGACGCAACTCGCGGCGATCCGCCGGGCCCTCGCGGCCTCCTGAGCGTTCGGAGATTCTTTAGATCTCCACCATCAGCCCCATCGGAATCCCGAGGGTGCCGAAGCCGCCCGCCGCGACAGACGTTCCCAGCGTCAGGTCGAAGTGCTCCAGTTGCGCCACGACCGGCACGCTGGAGACGATCTCCAGCCCGTAGAAGTACCGCCGCTGCTCCCACCCCTGATCGAGCACATCCTCGATGTCGTCGATGTCCAGGTGCAGCGACCTCCCCGCCGCGAGCGTGTACGTCAGTTCCAGCACGAACCCGTCGGTGTACCGGAACAGCACCGAGACCTCGGCGTCCGCGCCGTCCCCCTCCAACTCCGCGGCCGCGGGGTTGAAGATCGACAGCGTCTCGAAGACGTTGACGCCCGCCCGCGCCGGGTCCATGAACCCCTCGCCGAAGACCCACCTCGTCGCGGCAGCGACCGCCGGGCGCGTTCCCGCCGCATCCTCGGTGTTCAGCCGCAGGTGCTGAGCCGCGACGCCGCGGTCGGAGCGGATGACCAGCGAGTACCGCCCGCCATCCGCCAGCGCCTCCAGTTCCGCCAGGTCGATCACCCTGCTTGCGCCGGCGCCGACGGTCCACTCCCCGGCGACGATCATGCTTTCGTCCCCGGCCCCGCCCTCGGGCGCCAGCAGCAGCGTCACGACCGTCGCCTCGCGCCCGGGGTTGAACAGGTGGATGCGCTCCTCGACCCCCTCGCGGCGTTGCACGAGCGGGATCACCATGTCCCGCAGGTCGATGAAGTACTCGTACGTCAGCGGCGTGACGCGCACCATCTCCGCCCGCCCGGGGACGCCCAGCGTCGCCACCGCGTACCCGTCCCCCCCCGGCGCGGCGGGCGCGAAGTCCTCGACGTACGTCGTCACCGCCGCCGTCACCAGCCCCTGCACGATGATGTCCACGTACCCATCCGGCGCCAGGCCCGCGCCGACCAGTTCGTGCAGCGCCAGCCCGCCCCGCCGCAGTTCCTCCGAGTGGACGGTCACGGTCTGCTCGACCTGCCCGCGCCGGAACGTCACGCGCACGTCCCCATCCTCGCGGGCAAGCCACACCAGGAAACTGCGGACGCCGACGTTCGCCCTCATGTCCACGCCGGCGAAGAACGTCGCGCTGGGCGCCTCGCTGGTGAACGACTCGCCCGTGGCCGAGCCGAAGTCGTAGTGGCTCAGCATCGCGCCCACGGGCAGCGTGCTCTGCACCTCCAGCGCGTACGGCACGCCCTGCGGCACCAGGGCGCTCTCGGCCGACCCCGCGACCGAGATCGTGATCCCGCCGCGCTCGCCGGGCCCGATGTACCCCTCGGCGATCACGCGGTCACGCAGCCCCGTCTCGAACCGGGCCACGACCTGGTAGTACACGCCCTCATCATTGGGGTTCATGATCGGCAGGAACTCGCTGATCGTCGCCCCCGCGAACCCCTCCGGGTACCACGTGAAACTCGAGTAGAACCGGTCCGCCTGCGCGGCCTTGATCACCTCGATGTCGCGGACGTGCAGCATCCGCTCTTCGAGGCCGTTGAACGTCACCGGCGGCCCGCCGGCGAAGTTCATCGCGTTCCACGGCACGGCCACAAGTTCGCCCGCCCACGCCTCCGGGATCAGCGGCGAACCGCTCACGTCCGTCGGCGTCACCGACGACACGTACGCATCCAGCGTCGCGCGGCTGGATTCCAGCACCACGCCGAAGACGATGTACCCCAGCGCATCAAACTCGGCGCTGTTGTCCCCCAGGTTGATGATGAACCGGTTGCCCAGCGCCCCGCCCTCGCCCGGGACCAGCGCGACGGTCCACGCCGTGTTGCCCCGCGGCGTCGCTCCGACCTCGACCACCCGGGCCTCGACCTCCTCAAGCCCGCGCACCGAATCCCAACGGAACGCGCCCCCCTCCAGCACCGAGCCGGGGACGTAGCGGTGGAAGAACGTCTCGTCGAGGTGCCCCTCCCGCACCGCCGCGAGGAACGCCGCGGCCGCCTCCGGCGCCTCGTCGTCCAGCAACTCGATCTGCACGACCGACTCGTCCGCAAACGGCGAGAAGGGCAGCCGCACCTGGACGACCGTGTGATCCGGCGACCCCAGTTCGGCGACCGACCCGCTCAGGTGCAGCCGCGGTTCAAGCGTCTCCAGGGCCGGAGCCCCTCCCTCCGCGGGCGGCATGACACCATCCGCACGCCTCGTGACGGAACCGATCATCGATGAACTCCGGATGGGCGGGCCTGCCGGCGCGGGGATCGAAGCGCCGGGTCTCTCGAAAAAATAACCGGCCGCTGAGCGGCCGGCAAGCAAGTTGGATCAGGATGCGTCGAGCCGTTTGCGCGGCCCGCGGCAGCGCTCAGGCCCGCTGCGAGGCAATCTGCTCAAGCCACACCGGGCGGGGCGTCTTGCCGTCGGTCGGGTCGATGTGAACCTTGCGGCCCTGGAACACGACGCGCCCGGTGCCGACCGAGAACAGCGTGTTATCCCGGCCCATGCGGACCAGGTACCCCGGCTGGAACGGGGTGCCGACCTGGCGCACGATGATCGAGCCGGGCTGGGCCAGTTCGCCGCCGTAGAGCTTGATGCCGCGGTACTTCGGGTTCGAATCACGCCCGTTGCGCGTCGAGCCCTGCCCTTTCTTGTGCGCCATGGGGAGTCACTCCAACCGGGGGACCACTCCGGCGAGGACCGCCGGACCACCCGTCAAAACGGGCCGGAATGGTAGCCGCGACGCAAGCCCGCTTCCACGTCCCGTACAACCGGCCGGGACGGGCCCTTACCGCATGACCCAGCGCGTCTCGTACGGCTCCAGCGGCGTCGAGCCCTGACCCTCGAGCGTCCCGGGCACCCGGTAGCGGATCATCAGCGTCTTGCGGAGGACCACCTTCTTGCCGTCGGGGTCCTCAACGGTGGCCGTCTCGCCCGAGAAGCCCGCCGCGTAGATGACGACCTCGGTGACGTCCGTCTCGTTCACCGGCCAGATCACCACGCCGTCCTTCCGGTTCTCCTCCCCCTGCAGGAGTTGCCCGATGATCGAGATCTGGTCCTGAACGAAGGGGTTCTGCAGCCCCTCGATGATCTGCCGCGTGACCTCGACGGGAACGCCGCGCCCGGACCGCATCAGTTCGCCCTCGTCCGTCGACAGTTCGAACGAGGGAGCGAAGAGCAGGTCCTCGCCGGACTTGTTCGTGACCGTGTACGGGAGGTAGTAGAACATCCGCGGCATCATCTCGCCGCTCGTGGACCCCGGGACGGGGACCATGATCGTGGTCACCCGGAGGGGGCCCGGGCGGATGTCGAGTTGCCACCGCCGGGGGACGACCTCGGGCTCGGGAGCCGCCACAGCCGCCGCGGCCAGCAGCGACAGCGTCAGCATCGCGACCGCTGCCACCAGCCCGCTCAGGGCCGCGCCGGCACTGTGCCGGCGGGGGCGCCGGGTGATGGGGCTAAACTCAGCGACGCTCTGTGCTTCGGGCATCGTCGAACTCCGTCAGGCGCCTCGCGGGGACGTGGCGAGCCGCCCGGGCAGGGCGGACAAGCGGGTAGTCTACTGGCGGCCCCAGCGCCGTCAAACAAACGGCGGCCGCCGGGCCGCTCACCCCCAACCCCTTCCACGTCCCCGGGCCAGCCGATACGCACCTCCCATGCCGCAGGATCTTTCCGTCGTGCGGGTCGGTCCGGAACACAGAGAAGCCGCCGCCTCGCGCCTCGTCTCCACCCGGCCGGGGCCGGATCGGGCGGCAGGGCGGCGCTTTGTCGCCAACGCGGGGGCTCTCGGGATCGACCTGTCGCTGCTCTGGGCCTCGCCCTTGGACCCGGCTGCCCCGACGCCGGGGCAGTTCGCGCAGGCGTGTCTGGCGGTCCTCGGCGCGGGGCGGACTGCGACGGTCTTCGTCTCCTCCACCCCGTCCCTCCCCGGCAAGGCGGGCGGCCAGCGGGTGCAGCAGGACCGGGCGGACCGGATCGCCCTGATCCGGGCCGCGTGCGAAGGGGCGGCCAAGGGAGAGCGTGGCGCCAGGCTGGCGCAGGCGCTGCTCGACCCGGGCGACGCCGTGGCCCTCGACGCGTTCGTCGCCGCAGGGTTCACGCGGCTGGGTCACTTGGCGTACCTTCGCCGACCAGTCCCGCGGACGCCCCCGCGGCCCGACCCGGCGATGCCGCCGGGGATCGAACTCAAACGGATGTCGGACCTGCCGGGCGGCAGGGGGGGCGAGGGGGACCGGCTGCTGATGACCGCGCTGGCGCAGTCCTACATCGACACGCTGGACTGTCCCGAACTCGCCGGCCTGCGCGACCTGGCCGACGTCGTGGAGTCGCACCGCGCGGTCGGGCAGTACGACCCCAGCCTGTGGTGGGTCGTCTTCCACGAGGGCCGACCTGAAGGATGCATGCTCCTGTCGCGCTGCCCGGAAAGCCACTCGGTGGAACTGGTGTATCTCGGGTTGGGGCCGGCGCTGCGCGGGCGCGGGCTGGGCACCGACCTGCTGGCGCTGGGCCTCAACCGCATTGCCGGGCCGGGCGGCGCGACGCTGACGTGCGCCGTGGACACGCGCAACACGCCGGCGCAGCGGCTCTACCGCGCGGCGGGCTTCGAACGGTTTGCGACGAGAATTCCCGTGATCCGCTCGATCCCGGCGGGGCCCGCGGCCTGAATCGGTCCCCCTTTTTTCCACCGGATTCGCGCAGCGGCGCGAAGCGGTGGAGAAGACCGTGGACAAGAATTTTTCGGCGCGTTTTTCCGCGGCGGATCGGCCCGCGCAGCCGCCGCGCGAGCGCCGCGTGAAGATTCCATGGTTGAGGCGCGGCCGTCGGCGCGGTACGCTTGCGGCCGGTCAGGGACTCGACCGACGTGCAGGTCTTCCCGCCGTGTGTGCGCCGGCGATCAACGGCGACAACCCACTGCCCCCGGCCGCCCGCCCACTCATCGCTGTGTGCGGTAGATGTAGTCGCGCGGCCGCGGCATGGGCGCCGGCCCCGGGCGGGCGGGAAGCCTGGCGTTCGTGGACGGACTCGTGTCA
>Ga0180217_1000570_pt1 | contig 55849 bp, 18 predicted proteins | sample eDN3rd37CBELigOP_FD_128521 | JGI IMG/M metagenome (GOLD analysis project Ga0180217, IMG submission 128521) | Enriched Organic Plus compost microbial communities from Emeryville, California, USA - eDNA 3rd pass 37_C BE-Lig OP (version 2) (version 2) ...
CCACCTTTTTGACCACAATTACAAATTGAACTGAAAAGTTAACTAGTCACATAATCGGAATTGGAACTGAAAAGTTTGCACCGCGAACCAAAATACACAAGACGTGTATCTCATCACTAAAACTTTCGAACGTTATTCTGGACATGGACATCACGGACATCACGGACATCACGGACATCACGGACACCACGGACATCACGGACATCATGGACGTTTTGGACACCACGGACTACATGGGCATTTTGGACATCGCGGCCATTTCAGACATCTTGGACATCCTCACTGGCTCGTCTAAGCTTTGCTTACCTACTCGTTAATCACCATATCACTACGAATAACTTACAAACAACTCTCTCAGCACCTAACCCACCAACCAGCAATCGGACTCCTAGGCAGGATGTTATCCTTTGTACAACAAAATGAAGAGATTCCACAGGCTTCGCCTATAGCGAGTTCGGCGCCAGTTGTCGGTCAGAGGACATCACGATCCGATAGCTATCCCTCCAGCCACCCTTCTTCCCATAAATTCCACTGGTCGGCCATACGTGTCCGTTACTCAGTGATTTTGTGTATTGTACAAGATACAAAGTCTATGGTATACTGGAAGAAGACACATATGCTGTCAATCCATCCTTGCTATTTCTGCAAGCCGGGTGATGAAGACGACGAGAGCCGATTGATTTGTGAAAACTCCTTGCCCTGACCTTTCAACAATTGGAACATAGAGAACGTCGCAGCACGATCTTTACGTTGCGACCGCTGCCGGGTCAGGTTGCTCGTTGCCTGAGTGATTCGACCCGGTCCTGTGAGTTTTCGAGTACTGGGCTCAGACGGAGGAGGGATGACGACTCTCCCGCTGGAGGTCAGGTTCTCGAGGGCAAGCTCAAACTGCTCCGCTTGTTTCATCACTTGATGCTGTGTCTCGAGCCGCCTCACAACCCGGTCAAGCATATGCCGCTTTGCTTCCACAGCCTGCCTCTCTGTTGCAAGGTCCTTAGCTGGCTCGATCGCAAGTACAATGCTCGGATTGCCTGGCGGTTGATTTAAACCACCACGACTAGACAGCAACTGCTCACGTAGTGATGGCACGACGCGCGTACTCGGATCGCTTGCGGGTGAAACTTTGGGCTCATTCGGCTGTCGCCCCGCTCCGTCAGCGTGGAAAGCGGTGTCTGGTGCTGTCCGTGGACGAGTAGATATCATGGTCGAGGTAGCCGAAAGCGCCTGAGGGATGTTCTTCAATCCTTCTGTTGTGTTTCGGATCGTCCGGGACGTTGATGCCATTGGAATGAGCTTCAGGTCGTTGCTCTGCCTTACGGCCAGACTCGTCAGTGCAGAACCTTCCTGTGGGTGTATCCGAACTGGAGCATCGTCCGAGGACTGGTCACTCGCTGCGACCACGACAGTAGGAAAGTCAGCTTGGAGAATATTCCTGCGGATGGGAGCCACGGCGCTTCGCCTCTTTAGTCGCTGCTGCGTTGCCATTGCGATGAGTTGCATCACACTGTGCATAATATGAGACTTGAGTTTGACTTGCCACTCGATCATTGCACCCGAATGAGGGTTTCGGGGTCTTTCCGTCGTACTGGATTGAAGGTTTTGATCATGAAGTGAAGGATTTTGGGTCTCGTTCGTCGATATTGAAGTGAATGCCAAGCGTCGCGCTACAATCCTACGCAATAGAGCCAAATTAGGCACGGTTTGACCTCTTGGCACGCAGGACTGCTCGGCCTCCACGAGCTCCTGAGGGAGAGACGGGAAAGGTAGTTCAGCTATGTCATTTTGGCGAGTTACGCCACCGAGTGGTCGATTTTGGACATCTACTTGTGGTTTTGGGATCTGATCAATAGGAACCAACTTTGTGATACGTTTTGAAACCAGGGGCCGAGTACGGTCTTCACGCGAGGTCGTGAGAGCCTTTCGCAGCTCCGTCACTACTGGGGTAGTCAATGATTGCGCAGGTAGCGTACCAGTTAATACAAACGTGTCAGCATAGTGGCGTAAGGAATTTTGCACTTCAGAAGACCCGACTCCAGACACCTCAGCAGTTTGACTTGTCTTCAGCCCAGCGGATGATGGTGAAGAAGATGATGCCTGTCTTGCTATAGCTACAGCATGCTGGGCTTGAGCAGTCGCAAGTTCGCGCAAACACTCGATCGCGATTTGCATCGGATCAACGTTAGCTAACTGCTCAGGATAGGGTTCTTGTTTAGCATAGGGTTTGGGCTCGATGGGTGCTCGCTGACCTATGACAAAATTCGGTGCAGTGGAGTCCAAAGGTGTCAACCAATACTGCTTCGTCTTCATGCTCAGCTCGGACTGTGCGCGAAGGATCAGCCGCGCGTACTCATGAAGCAGTGCTTCAGCTGATTTCGGAATCTGGATGCTTTCCGTAGAAACCTCGACGACCGACGGCTCTCTCTCGACAGCGGGAGTTCCAGCCGGTGATGGGGATCTTGGTGGTGGGCTTGACATAGTAGGTTGAGACGCTGCATCCTGGGTTCCTGCCTCTCCTTTCCGCTGCTGAGACGCTTTCTTCAACTCATAAGCCGCTTCAGCAACCGCACGTAATGCTCGGTCCAAAATTGTTGCTGGGATCGCGCGCTCATGAACATTAGTCAAGGCTCGTCTTCGCAGGCCCCTGAGGATCCCGTGCTGACGCGAATCACTATAACCTGCATTCGTTTCGCTGGGCTGGAGAGACGATGTGACGTCCTGAGAACTCACAGGCCCCTCGTTGGGGGCCCGAATAAATGGAGACCGTGATTGGGTCAGTGCCGCAGAAGATGCGCCTGGGCGCCGTGGTGTTGCGTGCACGCCTTGAGCGGCGCCGGTAGCACCTATAACTTGAGCAGACTGAGCAGACTGCGCTGAGCGTGCTGAAGACAGGGGCGAGGCCGAGGTGGATGCCTGAGGCGACAGTGTTTGACTATCCTGGTCATCACCCTCAACATCACTCGCAGCAACTCCGGTTTCAACCCCGCGGAAGCGTGCGTGGGTACGAGGTGACCAATATCGCTTTCCACTAGCAACATTGCCATCCTTTCTCACTGACCGCGAGCTCCTTGGGATGCTTGATTTGATCGGTCTTCGGGGAGGGGTACCTTTGGACTTGGACGTTGGAGTGATGGATCCTTGGCTTGGTGTCACTCGTCCCCCCTGACGTTGATGACGCATTTCCAAGGCATGAGAATGGCCGGAATCTGGCGGTCTTATCGCCATAGACGCATCAACACTTGTATCGAACACAATGGAATCCGAGTCCTCAAGCTGCAAGGTGCCTGTACTCGCAACTCTTGAACTTGGTCGTGGCAAGGGTTCTCGGTAGGATTGAACTGGTGCATCCGGACCTAATTGCCCAGTACTCATGGTGGTGGGATCTGCATCGATGTCGTGTAGATTCAAACGTAAAGCATACTTTCCAGAGCCCACGCCCAGTGGTTTTGGCGTCGAACTTGGTTCACTCGTGTCTTGCCCGGGTGTTTCGTGAGGGGACTGCGTCACTGTGGTCGCCTTTGAGCTCATATCCAGTGGGGGCGTTTGGGGGGTTGCGATTTGCGATGACTGCAGCAAATGATGATGAGAGAGAGAGACTGGGCGAGGAGTCTGGATTCTCCAAGCCTCGGACGGCGCAGCGGTGGCTGCTGCTGATGATACTAAGGAAGTGAAAGAATCGGGGCGCTGCAGGTCTGGCATATCAGTGTGTGCACTTCCTCCTGAATGGTACGTAGGGCGCCGATGCAATTGCGGGTGCTGCTGGGGATGATCTGGAGAGGCACCAGAATGCTGACGCTGCAACTGCCGGGATCCATGATCACGAGTCCGGTCCGTGTCTCGAAGCTTCTCTCGAGACTGTCCAGGCGAAGTCTCAAACAGGGAGCCACTCATGAGACCATTCGAGTCCATTTCATGCGCATCATTTCGATCCTCTTCGAAGTCGCCAGGGGTGGCCTTGTCAGGACCACTTGCAGGCGTTCCAAGTTCACGACGACGAGGCTTGTCGTACTCTTCATCATCCTCGCCATGGTAGCGCCTTGACTCCGCATCGTACTCGGCTTCGTCATCACTATATCCAGGATCATTGTAGTTCGAATCGCGTTCCCGATCTCCGGTGAAACCATCCTCATATTCATCCTCATCTTGGTCTTCGACGTAGCGGTCCTCGCGGTCCCGCTCATAACCTTCTTCGTCGTATTCTAAATCTCCATCCTCGTCCTCATCAACACTTTGCTCGTCATCCTCGTCATCCTCATCCTCATCTTCATCATCATCCTCATCACCATCGTCGTCCTCGTCGTCCTCGTCCTCATCGTCGATTAAATACTGATGAATCTGTGTGACAATCGTCGAACTACTACCTCTGCGCAAGTCAGTGATGATCGTAGTGCTACCGCTGCCCCGCCGATCAACAAACTTCGTCGAGTGATAATGCTTTGGTAAGGCATAGTCAGTTCGCTCCAGATATCGCTCACGCTCGTCCGCCGTGCGAGGTGCCAGCGATTTATCGATGCTGTGGGTGCAACCTCGTCCTGCCCGTTCCAGAGCAGCTGTGGGTGTGGGATGCTGTGGGTGAGGATGATGTAGCGGCCGGTCGTGATGGGACTGCGGTGGTTGTTGCAGTTGAGGACTGGACGTACGATCTCCGTCTTTCTGCTGCAATATTTGCTCCACACTTGTTGCACTATCCGGCCGCTTGTTCAGTTGGGCCATTGCACTTGCCCTTCTTTTTACTACAGTGGTCGGTAGAGGCAGCGATCCCGGCGTTGCCATATGGGCTGAGTCATCATTAAGATCGAATGGTGAGGTCTGTGGGGGCATCAAGGGTGACACTAAAGGAGAATTGACAACGCTAGTGCGTGGTCGCCGATTCTTGAGCTGAGATAAACGCTCTGCGGCGGAGACCGGGAGGTTGAGCTTAGTTGCTACGTGGCGTTGGGAGGCCGAGGCTAAGACTGCAGAAAGTGAAATATCAGTCGCAACATGCGATGTAGTTGATGGCATCGGCGAAGTAGCCTCGGCTGGGGTGGTTACAAACATGTCAGCTGGGACGGCAGACGTCTGAATTCGAGTTAAACCTTCATTTGCGGAGCCTATCAACACTTCTGACGGTGATGGGGATGCTGTTGTGAGTGTTGGATGCTGTGTTTCAGCAGGCGGTGGTGATATGACGAAGGTCGGAATTGGGGTAGTTATAGCACTGTCACTACCTACATCAGTTGTTCTCAGTGGCATTGATATGGTGGAGGTCGTAGCATCCTTGTCACGGCTAACATCATTGTGCTTTGTCGCTGTCTCTGGCTTTTCAGTCTTTGTGGAGTCTGCCGAAGATTGGCGTACTCCAGCACTCCCAGGCTTCGTTTGAGGCTTACCGTCTAGAAGTGGCCTTGACCCGTATGTTATACTACGACGGCCAGCAGGCGTTGCCTCTGCCGGACCGCTGCTCGCTGGCAGTAGAATTGATCCTCGTTTTCCGCTCGTACTAGCAGGCGTGAATGAAGGCGAAGTCCCTGTGCTGTGAGTGCTCTGTCCCGTCAGAACTCTGGTTGGCATCCTAGCAGCGCGATCGTTCGAGGCTGCATCCGCAGCGTGCGAGCCCGATCTGGGTGGTAGGCCACGTGATGCAGAGCTTGATGCAGGTGGCTTGGGGTTTGTACTCTTGATTGCTGGCGTTCCAGACGCAACGGAAGCCTGTGACTGCGTCTGAGTCTGCGATGGTGTCTGAGACGAGGTCGGATTTAATATAGACTCCGTGAGATTCTCCAGTGGCACAATCGGCGTAGACAAGATTGAATTGACCTCTTGGTCGTCTTGGGCCTGCTGCACGTTCAGTGCCATCTGGATTTTCTGCTGGTGTACCAGCTCGAGCATCTCTCGTTGTTTCCTGAGGAATTCGGCCCCTCCCACATAAACGTTCGCATAGGAGGCTGGCAGAGGCGTTGATTTCGCTAGGGAAACGTCTGACCCCGCACTTGAAACTCGGCTTCGGCCCTGAGGCGCAGCGGACTGTCCAGGCGCCAGTGGCGATGACGGTACAGCGCTTGACTGATGTCCACTTCGGAGAAGGTTGAGCCCCGAAAGAACAGGCGGTGGGAGGGCTTCAGGCTTGCTGGGCGCTGTTGCAATGTTGGTTGCGATAGCCTCGCCTGTATCGGGGATGCTGGCCATGTTCTGCTATGTGTGTGGGCCGTATAGGCCCCGATTTCGACTTGAGAGAAACGGTCTAAAGTGAATGTGCACTAGAGGCAGCTGCTTCTTGACCTTCCACAGAGGGCCTGAGTCTATTACTCAATTACTTGATAGTGCACTGTGGCGCAATGCGACACGACGTGGTTCATTTCCTACGGCGGTGGGCGCTATACGCACTTCTCACTATATATCCGTTCAAAATCGGAGCTGTTTTCAAATTGGTCCCAGACTGCTTTTCGCTGCCTGCAGACGAACTGCAAGCGAGTGCCGGTGCAAAAAGCACTTATAGGCGCGTTTAAGCTGCGTTATAGAGTGGGTCTGTGGGTTGCCTAGGACGAGAACTCTCAATCTAACCTCACAGAGAGCTATTTTTCCCGTATTTCGCACTCCGTCTCGAGGATGATTCAGGACATTATGGCGTGTTTACGCTTGAGTTTGACAGCCTTCTAGTTGTTCGGCACTGAGAAAGCAATTCCGCTTATCAGTAAGCCTTCTGGTGCGGTTAAAGCGCTGGATAATTTGAGTTTACTGATGGAATATACTGAAACGTGGAAGCTTGAGCCGAATCCTCAGGTCTTCATTTCTTTTGCTGTTTAGCTGTATCTCAGGACAGACTCACTGCACGAGGGTTCCTTAATTACCATACCGTTGCCTACGTGCGACAATTGCGATTTGTTTCCTCAGTTATGTCGAGTGACACTGCCATGACCTCGCTTTGGGCATGTGGATCGAACAGCCTAGGTGCTCTGGGACTGGGTGACCTCGAGGACCGAGCGGAGTTCACGCAGATCACATTTCCACACAGAGAAGCGCGCTGTCTTCAAGTGGCGACCAAGGGTCAGCACGCACTGGCGCTTGTGCAAGACCCGCTCCTACCACATTCAACACATCCAGCACTTCGAGTTTATACATGGGGGCTGGAGCCCCCGCTGATGAACACTCCGGACAAGCACCCTGACAGCATACCCAACTTAGGCGCTCATGAGAGCAAGCGCACAGCGCCGTACGAGGTTGACATGAGCGGTAACAGAATACGACACGTTACATGTGGCTGGGACGTGTCGTTTGTCATCGATGAGACGGGCACGCTTTGGTCCTGGGATGCAACCACAGCCTCTACGCCCAGTGGGCAGACCATAGCTCGTCAGCCTCTTGGACGCTCGTGCGTCTGCATGTCGCGCGGTTTAGCTGCATGCGAATGCCGACGTGTCCCACGACCTATCTACATTTTGGATCGGACGGAGGTCCTAGAAGTGAGTGCTGGTTGGCGACATGCAGTCTGCATTGTACGCGTCCCTTCGAGAGGAGGTGTGTATCTTTATGGCTGGGGATGCAATCGAAACAACCAGCTAGGCGATTTTCTCTCGTGTGACGCCTCTGAAGTCGCAGCACTCTCATCCCCAAGGGATCGAGAGAGGGGTCAGAGGTCAGACGGTCGAACAGCCCCGGACTTTTTTGTCTCGCCTGTGGAGCTACGAACGATGACCAACGTGGAGGAGGCTCGTCTGCGCGACCGGGTGTGGATACCTACTCGCGTTTCATGCGGTTGGAGGCATACGCTGGTTCTCTTTGAGAGTCGTGATGGCGACGATCGATCAACCCTCATATATGGATACGGCAGGAGAAGTCATGCGGATTGGGGAATGTTTGGATATCAGCCAAATGCGTCTTCATGGTCTACAGGACCTGTGGCCCTCTTTGACGCCTCCGATACTGCTCTAGTTGCACATGGAGACCAAGCCGAGCCAGGTGCAGGTACAGGTGAACAAGAAACAAAATCGATTCATCCGAGCGAGTGGATTATCAGCGATATTTCGTCGGGCAATTTCCATGCGGCAGCTTTACTCACTCACAGGTTGCTCGGCAGCACTCGTGCTATGACCTGGGGACGCTGCGATCTGGGTCAAGTCGGACGCCCTGTCGCGAGAAAGAAATCTGACTCGATTGCCCTTCCTGCGTTTGTACCAAATCTTTCCCCTAGTCGTGTGGTTTGCGGATCAGATCATGTCTTAGCACTTCAGAGGCAGTCGAATGGAGTCAGTGAAGTTTGGAGTTGGGGTTGGAATGAACACGGGAATCTAGGCTATACATCCCAAGAAGAAACCAAACAAATTCATTCTAGGCGAGTCTTCCTAGCATGCCCGAGTGGTGTCACAGTTCACGAGGGGGACGAAGGAGACTCTCAGAAGGATACGCCTAAACCGAAAGCCGTACAGGGACGAGTACAGGATGTTGTTGCCGGTGGTGCAGTCAGTTTTGTCCTCGTATCAGAGGAACGGAGGTGACAAATATCCATCGAGTACAATAAAACTGTTGTATGAGTGTTACTTTACATGTACATTAATGCGTAGGGTCTTGCCTACGCGTGTGTCGTTGCAGCCGTTGCCTCCACATGCTGCGGCGCAATCGACATCGTACTGGGCATGGCCATAGGATCTGCTGTGGGCATCTGAGATAGTGTCGAGGCGTGCTGGAGATCGTGTGGTGATTGCATTTGAGCGTACGTGACGTGCATCTGCGCAGGCGGCTGAGATTGGAGCTGTGCAGTGGAGTGATGCTGAGGTGGAGCTAACTGCTGTTGAGGTTGCGGAGACTGCTGAGGCGGCTGCTGCTGAGGCTGCTGCTGCTGAGACTGCGGCTGTGCTACTGTTGCGGGTTGCTGTTGTGCTTGAGGTTGTGCTTGTGTTTGAGGCTGCTGTTGCTGTTGCTGTTGCTGCTGGCAAATCGCACGATACTCTAGTGAGACTGAGGCACAACGCGGACAACATGGGGATCCTGAGCCTGCATAGGCCAGGGCGCGGCAACATGAGACGTGAACAATCGTGTTACAAATGTTGCAAGCAGAGAGCTGGGTCGAAATCGGCAACATACAGAACGCACAATAGTTCACAGTGTAGTCTGTAGGTGCCGTAAGGAATGGGAAGAAAAACCGCAGCGCCGGATAATAGAATGGCGGGGGATTCTTCAGAAGGGTAACTGCAGTTTGGAATGGAAGCACCGTGGCCAAAAGCTTCGAGACACTGGGCGAAGTGTTGCCAAACACACGTATCAGCACGAAGAGGATATGTCGACACATCGGCGAAGCCGGGGGAAGCTGAGATTGGGGGTCCTGCTCAGAGTCTGCTTCATTTGGATTGTTAGGATCCTTGGCACCGCTTGGATCCTTCGGTGCAGTCGTGGGCACAGGAGTACACGAACACCTTAGATACACCATGGAGACCGAAGTCGTCTTGGGTTTTGATTTATCAGCTTGTTGGGTGGCGGACTGGGATGACGGCGCAGATACCGTATGCATGCTAATTGTAACTGCATACGCTCGGAATGGCGCTTCTTGTGCGGTAGCGGCCTCGTTGCTTGGGAGTGAGTTCCACTCGATCAGAGTTGCGACAGCCTCCATCAACGCGCGCGGATAAAGCGAAAGCAACAGAATATTCGTATTACTCTGCGATTTGCTTGTGGTGTGCGTTGTCGTTGTTGTTGTTGTCGTGGCAGGTACAGCCGCTGTGTACGCAGCTGAACTATGTGATGGGGTGTCTGGGGAATGGAGATGAGGGGCAGCGGATTCTTGGCTCGACGCAGCCTCAGTGGAATGCTGATGATGCATTTGCGTTGAATCAAGTCCCTGCTGCGCGAAGCCTTCATGTGTTGGGTTACCTTGCACACGTGTGTTAGCACCTGAGTCTGATCCTGGATATGACACTGTCGTTTTCCGTTTCGCACCCAGGTAGTCTGCACTACTGGTTGAGCCTGCAGCAGCAGCTGGATTTCCTTGCGTTACTTGAAGCTGGTGGGCGTGCTGCAGCTGGGGCTGGGCTTGGCTCTGGACTTGTGCGTGGGGGTGGTGCGCTACATGCTGCTGCTGCTGGGCCTGCACTTGAAGCGGCAGGGACTGCGGCTGGCCGGCTGTCGCAACGTGACCCAGCTGATGTTGAGCTTGCTGGTGCGAGTAGGCCGCTTGGAGATGGGCCTGCGACTGGATGTGCTGATGCGCATGCGATTGGTGCTGCTGGATCTGTGCATGCTGCTGCGGGTGGTGCGGGGCCTGTGCCTTGTTCGCTTGGGCAGGAGGTTGGCCGGGTAAGCCTTGCAGGAGGATGTGTTTCAGGGTCGCCAGGGAGGATGTCACCTTGGGATACTCGCTAGGGTGGAACTATACGATGAAAGGTTTTGGAAATGTGGAGCGGAGAGACAGATAAGCCCTAACAGGAGCACGCTAAACGACCGAAACGCGAATCAGGTATGGTAAACTCATTTGAGCCGAGTTGGAATCCGGAGCCTAGCTCATCTGGGGAGTAAGTATGCCCCAGAACGCATAGGGCAAAGCATTGTACCTACCTGTAATATACGAAGGAGATCATCGACAGGCTCCTCGAGCAGCTTGCTCCCGGTGATGTTGTGCTGTTTAATCAGCTCCGATTTCTCAAATCCCAGTTTTTGAAAGAAGACTATGACTTGTCCGGGTGTCCATTCCATCTGGAGGATGTGCGATAGTAAGTCCGGCGTACAATAAGTCGTGTCACTTGGCTTGCACTAGTAATAGTTCACATCTGCATACGTGTTATCGGCTTTTTCACACTTTTCGTATTTGCACTTCACTTAAGATTATCACATTCCGAGAAAGTGGCATTCCGGCACATGGTGCCGCGCGAGAACTAGCTCACTCACCCAGAATCAATCTGCAAACGGCAAACATATAGAGTATACTCATGAGTAAGTTGTCCCAGCAGGAGGTTACCACCCCTGAACAACAGCTCACTCCGACTCCTGAGAACACACAGTGCGCGGGCGAGCCAGGCGTCGCGCCCGAGCCACAGAGTGAGGTGGAGACCAAAGTGCCGCAGGATGCTGAACCTACTGGCGAGGTAGCTGAGCAGGTCGAGAAGGGCGAGGTACTGGAGGAGATCCTCGAGGAGGAGAGACAAGCCGAGGCGAATCTCAAGGAGAAGCGGGACAAGTTCGGATTGGACCATCCGGAGACTTTGGAGGCGTGCCTGCGGATGCTCGACTCATGGATTGGGCTCTACAAGTTGAGACCGATGGACGAGTTGCTCAACGAGGTGATTCCAATCGCCAAAGCCAAGTATCCAGACTTGTATCCACGTTTCATTCAGAGTCAGGCGTTCTTGCGGTTCAAGCAGTTCCGTTTCAAAGAATCGTTAAGTTTATTCAAGGTACGTCGGCCCTGACATCGATGGCATTATGTTGTGCTTGCTGCGGGCCTAGACGCTGCGCAGACGTGCAGAGAGATCCGCTAGTTGACGCTTGGAGCTTGCCGAAGCATGTGCTCATTCAAGTTCCCTCGTGCTTTCACATCAGTTGAGCCGGACAACCGATGCGTGAGTTCACTCGGCATTACGTGCTTGCTTCTACAGATTCTGATGAACACGAGTCATAATGTATGCCTAACCTACCTTTTATGATATAGGAATTCAGGGAGCTTGTAGGTCCGTCACCTGAGCTCCTCGAAAACATGGGTCACACACACAACACGCTTGGAGAATACGAAGAAGCCCTCCAGTGCTTTGATGATGCAATTCAAATTGTCCACATTCGTGCCGCAACCATCCCAGGTTACGTCGCCTCAAACCATCTCGGTGGACTCTACCTGGGTAAGGCCACAACATTCAAACGGTTAGGAAGATATGAAGAAGCACTCAAAGACGCGATGGCCGCGCTTGATGCCTTCCGCAAACGCTTCGGAGGTCAGGACCACTCGCTAATTGCCAAGGCCCTGACCGGTGCGGCCGACATTCAGTATAGACTTGGTCGAAATGACCTCGCCCTCCCCTTGCATGAGGAGGCTGTGAGGCTATTTTACTCGACGTGCGGCAATTCTCCCTTAACTGCGAACGCGTTTTATGGGCTAGGGCGATGCCACGAAGCACTTAACAACATCGACAAAGCGCTCGAGTGCTATGATGATGCTCTTAAGCTTCATGTCGGCTTCGATACACTCGACATGACTCGAATAGTTAAGATTCTCGGAAGGCTGTTCAATCTCAGGACCACACAGGCCCGGACGGTGCCGCCCGAAAAGACATTGAAGACTTTGACTGAGTTGTTTGCTCCCTATCTTCCGACTCTTAAGAAAGGTCATGCCTCACTTATCGAGCAGAAGCGAGAGAAGACAGACGACGCAGCAGTGTACTACAAGTTCTGTGGCGAGTTCTTGATTCTAGCTGGTCTTAATGCAGAGGCAGCGGCCTACTTCACTTTGGCGATTAACATTCTCAAGACCATCAAAGACTTCGACTGTCGTGATTTGATTGCTTCTTGTGAGACAATGCTCCAGATGGCGAAGGCGAGAATCCGAACCTAGGGCTTTTCATGGCTGACAAGCACAATCCGAATAGAATCCTCGAATGTAACTTGTTCGTGAAGCTGTCTCAGCACGAACGGAGTGGTAATGCATCTGAAGTGCAAGTGGCCTGGTCACTGCATCTTGTCACCAAGTGTACCTGCCTTTGCAAAGAGACGAGTTGGTTCCAGTTGTGACAACTAATCCCAGGCCATTAACCGGAAACGGTTAAAATGCAAGATGTGTTGACGAAGTTTCTGTAATTGGTTCATAAGTTGAATTGAAGGGAAAGCGAGTGTGCAGAAGCTGAGAATAGAACGTTTCACTATATATCGCACTCACAATTCATAATATTCACCTTCTCTTGGAATATCATCACTCCCTCGCGTAATATACGCAGGTGGAAGGCTGATCCCACCACAATTTCAAGTACAGCAGTTCAAACGACTAAGTGACGTAGTGACGATCGAACTGATTTTCCAACTGCCACTGGAACAACATGTCTGACTGGGAGGATCTGATTCCGGAAAACACTCCGAACACAATGAGATTCCACTCGCTGGCCTCGCTCGACGGATGGGATACCTTCGAGGCTGAGGGTGGTGGTGCGACATCACTAACGAAGATTCAAGAGCCTGAGCCATCTCCAGTTGTCTCGGAGTCGCCAACGATTGAGGTACGTTTAGGCAGGCAACTACGCGTTGACTTGAATGCGACTGTGTTACGTGCTTGGAATGAGATCACTAAAATTCGTCATCTGGAACTTCGTCACTTGAAGCCTCACACATCATTTGAATGAACCTCACGTGCTTATAGGAATTGATTCAAAGCCAAATAGCTCCATTGCGCTTCATTTCTCGGTTTAGCAATATTGAGTGCACACATGTTCCTGGATTAATTAAACTCCGACTCTCGCTTCAAGTTAAGAGCTTGAAGATTAATCCAGAACTTCTGAGCGCTTGGCGACTCCAGTCTAACGGTGTGATTCGTCTTGACATTGCGTTTGACGACACCTTCTTGAACTATCCCAAACATCGCAGACCCATTGTAACCGTCCAGCATGCGCCATCGCTATTAGCTCCTGGAGAGCCATTCATCTTGTCAAACGCGCTCACTCGCGCAGTCTCTGACATATTCTTCCCAGCTGATGGACTTCCAACGTTGCCACAAACACCCATTTCAGCGCATGATATACAGGAGGTTATCGATGCCACCCATGTCGACTTCTTCACTGCGCTAGCTAGCCTTAGCATGACGAAATCGCGCTCCGCACACGACGCGATTGAACTGCTCTGTGATTCACAACGTCGGGCCTCGTTGCAAAGGCAAGCCAAGGAGTATACACAGACCTTCGCCAACGTGCGCAAAGCCAATGACCTTATATTAGAAGACCAAGCTACCATTTCGGGAAGCCAATCCGAAGAGAAGGTGGACAGGACCTCGCAATCACAACTATTAACGGCGTCGAATGAGATGCTGGCCGAGGCTTATGGTATCCCTCTGGCTGCCGTTGAGCTGGCCTGCACATTGGAAAAGGATCGACGCGAGCTCCTCTCTCTTCTCGAGTCGGAAGACGTTCGCCGGTCACTCGTGGAGAGCTGCTCAATTGCAGAAGCACGTGTCATGTCTACGACTGTCTCTCCTTCAGCGACCAGGGACCTAACTCCTGCCGAGCGAGAGGAGTATGAGTTCAACCTCGCGCTCATTCAATCGAGAATTGAAGCCGCTCCAACTTCAGAGGAGGCCGAGGCCGCTAAAGCTGACTTGAGGGCGCTGCAGTACAAATATGGCCAATGCGAGACTCCTTGCGAAGAGAGCAAAACTGATCAGTCCGTCCGTTCATCTGAGGAGACCTTTGAGATAAAGACCGCCAATGAGCCCGCCGAGGCGACCGCGGCCGAGACTACGTTTTTCAAGTCACTACCGATGCCTGAGTTTCGACGCAATCCCTCGCAAGATGCTGCGCGATCTGGCACTTCGCTTACGCCCGGCAAGATCATCTTTACCCGAAACAAGTCGACTGATAGTGTTAGTTCCAATGACGTAGTCGAGTCCTCGCCTGACGAAGCTTGGCTGGGAGGCGGTCGAACACGAGGAGTTGAACCTCTGGACTGTGCAGTCGCAAACTACTGGGTCCAGTATAGCTACTTAATGCGGTTGGCCTTGTTCTTTGAGCATCGCGTTATTAACGCCAACCGTTATTGTATAGTGTGTGCCCAAACCATGGAGTTCGAGGGTCTCAAGCCAGCTGTGTGCGCGCGCCAGCTGTGTACCATGGCATTCCAAGAGCTGGGGGTCGGCTTCGACTTAGCACAAGAGATTATCTCACACCCTGAACTCGTCGACCTGCTGATTACTTTGTTTTACCAGGCAGCAACCACACGGACTATCACATTTGGTGCACCATTGCAGATTTTCAAGGATTACAGAGGTACTCGCCACAGTTTCCGACGTGCTACTCCTATATCGACGAATTATGCGTCGATCAAAGGTCTGGAAGACCTTGGATACCTCGACTACGAGAGACTGTTGGCATGCCTAAGTCGCATCCCATCAGTATCCCTGCTCATCGAGTATGCAAAGCGAGGTACGTCGTTTCTGCGTGCGCAGCTTGATGAATCCGACGTACTCCTCTTTCCTCTCTTACAGTGGATCTTGACCTCTGTACGTGCCCACCTCCGATATCTCGGTCCAACTGAGATTGTGAAGCCTATGCAGCATGCTATCGCGCAGTTTGTCATGCTCTCTTCCTCTCCAGAGCGTGAGGCGCGGTTCCAGCGTCTAAAGCGACGAGCAGAGGCATACCGCGGCCCTGGAAACGGTAGCTTCTTTGCGTGGCATGGCTCCCCCCTCCCGAAGTGGCATTCGATCATGCGCGTCGGTTTGAAGAATCTCTCCAATACTGCGCTCATGACCACTGGTGCTGCATACGGACCAGGAATTTACATGGCTACAGACCTTATGACCTCTCTGGGCTACTGTGGAGGTGGAGCTCGATGGAAAAACAGCATGTTTAACCAAGATATCCTATGCATCAGCTTGTGCGAGGTTATTAACCACAAGGACCTCAAACCACCATCGCCATACTACGTTGTCCAGAACGAGGAGTGGATCACGACGCGCGTGCTATTCATTCTCCCTGTAGGTCGAGGACACCTCTCCGGGTCACTTCGTGCAAAAGACGTTGCGGCTCACTTGCCGAACTTCGCGGCGCAATTTAGCAATAACTAGGGTGAAAGCGATCCCTGACTATTGCATATTGCATCATAGATGGACATTAAATTTTCGATCTCTGCCATTCTTCTACAATTGTACGAACCTTACTAAACATTCTGGGGCACCGCTCAATGAAAATGTACTGCACCCAGCGATCCTCAAATCGCAATGCGCAAACCCAGCCGAGCCCTCTGTGATTGTTCCAACATCCCACTTCCCTGTATATCTATCGGGATATATTAGATTCCTTATGTTGATTAGGCTTAGTCCCCCAGACTCGAAAATACCCAGGACAGACCGAATAAAGTTGGACTGGACCCTACCTTTCGTCAGCCAAATGCCGTACGGCAAAAATTCAAATTCCCTGACGGTGGGTGGATGAAGTCTTGCTCCGCACAAGGGAAGAGCTCAGTTTTTACCGGGTAAAATCGCCTGTTAACCTGGATTCAATATGGTACGTTGTTTCACAATTCCGTCTATTCGCTTTATTAACTTGTGATGCATTGTCTAGTCTAGTTAAAGTATCGAAGCAGTCTATGCTTCAGGATAAAATGTACATTGCGACGCATGACCAGTCACCGAAACTCGCGTTGTGACTTGAGAAGGATACGGCGTGCGGGGATAATCCCTGCCGTGATGGTGTTTTTATGTCGCCATGGCATCACCTCAGCCAACTATCTCTTTTCTCTCCTCAACACCCCGCATGTATAGCCTCAAAACGAGCACATTGAACGATGGCAAAAACGCCACGGCAAGCGCTTCGATTATGAAGAGCGAAAGAGGAAGAAGGAGGCACGCTCGGCACACGAGAAGGCGTACCTCGCCCGTGATCTGCGCGGTTTGAAGGCTAAGATGCACAACAAGCAGCGCTACGCCGAGAAGGCCGCTATGAAGAAGACGCTGAAGATGCATGATGAGCGAACCAATGTACACAAGGACAAGGATGCCGTGCCTGAAGGTTCTGTGCCAGCGTTCTTGCTCGACCGTGAGGAGGTCAACCGCGCAAAGGTGCTCAGCAACACCCTCAAGCAAAAGCGAAAAGAAAAGGCTGGCAAATGGGATGTTCCAATCCCTCAGGTTAGGCCAATTGCCGAGGCTGAGATGTTCAAGGTCATTAAGACCGGTAAGAAGAAGGACAAGGCATGGAAGCGCATGATTACCAAGGTTACGTTTGTTGGTGATGGCTTCACACGAAAACCACCGAAATATGAGCGTTTCATTCGACCCCGCTCACTGCGATTCACGAAAGCTAACGTTACGCATCCTGAGCTCAAGTGCACATTCCAGCTTGACATTCTGGGTGTCAAGAAGAATCCTCAGTCTCCGTTCTACACACAACTTGGTGTTATCACTAAGGGTACAATTATCGAAGTCAATGTATCAGAACTCGGTTTGGTTACGCAAAATGGTAAGGTTGTTTGGGGTAAGTTTGCCCAAGTCACGAACAACCCAGAACTTGACTGCTGCATCAACGCAGTCTTGCTCGTCTAAAGACAAGTTTTACCGCCGCGTTTTTCACATTGTTCTTCAAGTTATTGGTTCGTTTTTTATGGGATTTGAAGATGTCTTAGCTCGAGAGATCGCCTCTTCAACTTGGTCCATCAAGCAGGAGTTAGTCATGTTGTGTTAGTTAGGCCAAGAACAGGATGTACAGAAACCAGTCGCAGGAAGAAGCCTCATATCGTGTATGGTGTGCTTTATCGTGCGCGCATCAACCCACAGCTATGAGCAGCCTAAGGCAGCGTCACTAAACATGGTTCAGAACTGCAATCCTTGAGCTGTCCGTTGGTAGGAACTCCAGCACGAAACACTTGCATGGTTCCAGCCTGCTGCGTTCTTCTGATGTATGTAGCAATGACTTGAATGTGTTGTATATATAGCAACTTAGCAATAAAAGCCTGAAAACTTCAAACTAACATTATACAATGGGTTTTATAGGGCTAACACTCTGGTTATATCGTTACCTGCCCGGCATGCGGCTCTCCGGCATCTTCGTTGAGGTGAACATCATGCCTTCTGGGCTGGTTCCTTGGAGTGCTTCAATGGGGATTGCAAATAGCGAGATCAGCTGGTGATTTGGTTCGGGGGTGCCAGAACCCAGCATAGTCTGCTGTGTTGAGTCGCTTTTGGCATCACTTTCGGTTCCGGGAGGTGATGAAACAACTTCGGCAGGCGCTTCATCGATCGGCAAGAGACCGCCAAACAATACATGCTGCATCACTGGGAACTTGGAGAGCACTTCGCCGCCGTACATCTTAAACAAACCTTTCGTTGCTCGTTCCCATGTAGGCACCTTCGAGAGTGAGTACAAGTACGGGGAATGCACTTCCAGGGGACCCGTCTTGACTTTCTCAACAAAATTGATTGCGTCAACCAGCAGATTTCGTCCAGTCCAGGCTTGGCGAACCTCGCGATCGTTGAATACAACACTAGGAGCTGTGACCGTGGTCGATCCCAGGAATTGAGCACAACCCCACAGGAAAGGGAGGAACTGATAGTCATCGAGACCCCAGGCTCCCTTCGATCCTGCAGGCTCGAGCATGTAGACAGTTTGAAGCTCACGAACGAGTTGCAGATATGCATTCATGACCGACAGGCCAAGGCATTTGAGCTCTGAGTTCGTGACAAGACCCGCGGAGAGGAGTGCTGTGAGAAAGCTCACGAAGGTCAGTTCGTGGCCTGTGCCGTAATCAATGCGTGTGTAGTTGCCAAAGGCTTCTTTGAAGTAGCCTTGTAGCTCGGTGGCGAGCAGTTGAGCTCTCTCGTCGAGCTGACTTGAAGTATCTTCTACGTCTGCATCGCCACTTCGTTGGGTTTGAGTGTGGGTGCCTCTCCTGATTAAGTCGTGCATAAGCTGCAGCGAGTGGGTTACCATTCGCTCGTGCCAGGTTCGGTAGGCCAAGTTACCAAATCTGCTGGCCTGCTTGACAAGAGGAATCTCGGCCACCCAGCCTTTGGCTTCGTTGAACCACTCAATCAGTCGTGCACAAACCGGGTGCGATACGGTTACGTCATCGATTGCAGTCTGCTGAACAGCAAAGCTGACGTCACGGATGAAACCACCCACGCGTCGGAACCATAGTGAGCGGTAGAGATTGGGCAGCAGGGTGGGGGAGTGGATCAGCTTCGTCGGCGCGCGATACGAGGTAGTCTCCGGAGCCTGACTGGCTGCTGCTGGAGCTGCGTCAGCTAAGGCGGCTGACGATGATGCAGATTCCCGTTCTTCGGACATGACTCAGGGGCAGCCTGTCTGTAGGGAGATTTGGAATCTCGAGTCTGGGGCAAGTGGGTCACGAGAGGAAGAGATGAAGCCCAGAGGGGGACGAGATCCGGAGTGAGTTCAGGCATGAAGGGGTACGAATGACGCAGGCGAGCTGAAGCACACCCTTGGCACTCAGCTGGTTCGTATGGGAGCGGCCAACACGCTCGGCACGCTAGTGGGTAGAACTGTTGCAGCAGTAATCTGCTGCGTACATCTTAACTATTACTTGGTGCTACACGCTAAAATGCCAGGATGTGGGCTTTTCGCATCTATATCAAGTGAATAACCAATAAATCATAACCAGTGCACTTGGGATTCACCGCGCAGCAGCAGCGAGAAACTCAGCTGGGATTGACCTGATTCCGAGACGAGAGACAAATTTCGAGGCTGCCCAGGGGTCTGAGCTGGACTGGACTGGGGAGGACCTGCGCATCAGCACAGAGCTTCGGCAGTAACAAACACACAGGGATATGGGCACAAGCTTATGCTATTTTTCCGTATGTTGTATGAACGTTTGAGGGATATCATGGCATGCGCTGGGGTTAAAAGACTGGGGTCAGGAATCATTTAATAAGGGTTTATAGATAAGGGTATAATCCTGATCACTTCAATAGCAGTGAATACGGCATACGTAGTGGCTGGAGAGTGTTGTTCTAGACTATCAGCCGCAACCACTGGGTATCTCTTTTGTTTGGGAGACCAATCTTGCATCCTCACCCAGCCTCCCCTTTCTCTCTTACCCAACCCCCTACCCCCAACCCCCAACCCCCAACCCCCAACGGTTAGAGCCAGGCCAGCCAGGCCAGGCAGGGGCGAGAGGGGTAAAAAATTCAAATTACCGGTCTAAACTAGGAGGCGATTTGGGTGTATGCGCCGCGTGCCTGGTACGACTAACTGTGCCGTTATATTATCCTATGTGTGGTATACCCAATATTTCTGATGGCAATGCACAGTGACCCCTTCCATGCGTAGTATTCCGCACCGAAATTCAAACTGCCTCTTTCCGTGTGGATTTGAATAGGATGTGGGGCTTGACCTGACACATACCAGTACAGGGTTCTCGAATAGTGTTATTTTGTTGTCTTCTACGAGTATCTATTGCTGGCTTCTATTTTCATCTTACTAATGCATCACATCCCTACTAATCTGACTCGATCCCGGACTCGTGGAAAGCCCTCGGTTACTCACTCCTCGCCACCGGCTCGCTAGTAAGCGCTCAGTGTGGTGATCCGGGTAGCAGAGGTATCATCTCGAGCTGAACACAGTCGCGCGGCTCCCCTCCCGCTCTACCCCGTAGCTAGCATTTGCTTATCACAAGCTAAGGGACAGCCTCAGCTGATCAATCGCTCACAAGATGATGCAGTTTCGGCATGTCAAGTCAGTTGTCCTCCCAACTGACATGATCAATGGTCGGTTTGAGAAGAAGGTCGTGGCAATGGCCTGGTCACCCAATGGCTATCGACTTGCGATCGGACTCGCTGACAACTGGGTCTATTTATTTGACGAGAATGGTGACTTGCAAGACAAGTTCCCCACTAAACCCGGTGACAAGGCCCTCAACAAGAGCTACAGCATCCGCGGGTTGGAGTTCTCACCCGACTCAACGAAGCTCGCCATTGCTCAGACAGACGACTACGTCTTCATTTACAAGTTGGGTGCCACATGGGATGAGAAGAAGACCATTTGCAACAAGTTCTCTCAGCAATCTGCCACTCCTTCGACTGGTTCGGACAAGGCGGTTACTACCCTTTGTTGGCCAAGCCAGCGTGATTCTGAAGTTGTGTTCGGTATGGCAAATGGACAGGTCAAGACGGGTCTCCTTAAAACAAACAAATCTGCTGTGCTTTACGAAACCAACAGCTTCTGCATAAGTATGGCAGCTGGCCCAGACGGTCACTCCTTTGTCTCAGGGCATATGGACGGCTCCGTTTATCGCTACACGTTTCCCCAGGGCGAAACCCCTCCAGTTACTGTGCTACTTGCAAAGCTTCCCTCTCCACCCTATCACACCCGATGGGGCGGCAACGGCAACCAGATCATTTGCGCGTCTGACATTGGCATGGCGTACGTCGTTGAGGCCACGGGAGGTGTTTCACAGCAAATTGATCTGGATGAAGGCATTACTCAGGGACCCGCTCCTGCTGCAGGTACACTGGCCTTGGCCAGCACCGCAACTCTAAGTGCAGCTGGAGCTACTAGCACGTCGGGTACGTCTCCTGCGAGTAAGGACGTGTCCTCCATTGCCATGAGCCCTTCGGGTCAAACCGTTGTCCTTGGCAGATATGATCGATTTGATGTCCTGACTTATAACGCAGCGCGTAACCGCTGGGATAAGTCGCGACGTCCGACTCGGGTTGAGAATCTACTCCCTGTTACAGCATTAACCTGGAAGTCTGATGGGTCCAAGCTTGTCACAGGCTCATTGAGCGGCGCAGTGGACATTTATGAGGCTTGCCTCAAGCGTAGCATCTATCGTAACCAGTATGAGTTTACGTATACCTCGCTTAGTAGTGTAATTGTCAAGAAAATCTCCACGGGCAATAAGCTCAGCATTAAGTCGAGGTTTGGACTGGAAATTGTCAAGATTAATATCTATTCCGACCGTTTCCTTATTGCCAACACACCAGAGACGTTAATTGCTGCCGATCTGGCTCGTGGACTGCTGAGCGAAGTGCGACTTGCACTTCCACTCAACACGGGATCGGGCGAGGGTGAAGACGCTGTGGCTAAGCCAGCGGCTGTGGCCACTCCAAGCGGATCTCCATCGACGTCGTCTTCGAGCGACATTCCCAAATATTATTTCGAGAACGAGAACGCCTGTCTCGTCTTCTACGCTGGAGAAATCTTTGTGATCGAGTACGGTGTTAATGAAGTCGTCGGAACAGCGCGGTCGGAATTCACAAGTCCCTATCTGGTCTCCCTCATCCTTCACAATGCTGCATCGTCTCTCATCGGCACACCGGCGCAAGCTGCTCTCCGAATGACGGGTTCCAGTGCAACTTCTCCCACACTTCAGCAGGCGCGCAAGCTTGCATATTTGCTGGATTCCCAGACGATCCGTGTTCTACCGCTCTCACGCCTTCAGAATGGTGTTTTGCTGGCACCCGGTGCAGGACCAGCTGCTTCCGCCCTGGACATGGCCATGTCTGCACCTTCGACCATTACCCATGATTCGAAGATCGATTGGCTCGAACTTAATGCGTCTGGCACGAAGCTTCTCTTCCGTGACAAGCGCAAATCACTGACTTTGTTCGACCTAGTCACCCAAACCCGCACCACGTTGCTACCCTTCTGTTCATACGTCCAGTGGGTACCCGAATCAGATGTGATCGTAGCGCAGTCACGTGAGACACTCAACGTTTGGTACAATAGCGACGATCCCTCAGATTGCACAGCCATCACTTTGCGCCGTGGTGATGTGGTTGACATCGAGAGGAGCATCGCGGATGGACGAACTGACGTCATCGTCGACGAAGGCATTGATCGCGTCCGCATCCCTCTCAACGAGTCGCTTATTGCGTTCGGCTCTGCCGTTCGATCCGGCGATTTGCGAGCAGCTGCAACTATCCTTGAATCGCTACCGAATCAGGGCGGAGCAGGAGCAGCGTCTGGTACGGGTGCGGGTTCGTCAGAGGCCATGTGGTCTCAGCTAGCCAAACTCGCTTTGGAGCGTGGAGATTTTATTATTGCGCAGCGGTGCTATGCCGCACTTCAGGACGTTACAAAATCGGCCTACCTCGAAAAAATTGTTCAAGTTGTCAGCGCTGATCCACATAGCGTGCATGGCACTGGAGGTACAGCAAGTGTGATTCAGAATAATGTCGAGGTACGAGCGCTGCTCGCTGCACTGAACAAGCAGTTCAAGGCAGCGGAACTTGCATATCTCGAGCGCGGTCTAGTTGACCGTGCCGTGGCGATGTACACCCGCTTGCACAAGTGGGACGAAGCCGTCGCCATTGCATCGTCACGCAACTTCCCTGACTTGAACAAGTTGCAGAAGGATCACTTTAACTACTTGGTTGAGACGAAGCAGGAAGAAAAGGCCGCTGAATTGCTTGAGAAACAGGCTGACATCCGTGGCGCTCTTAACCTTTATCTTTCTGGTGGACATCCTTCACGAGCCGCTAGCCTGATCATGCGTGAAAATCTCTTGCATGATACTGCATTGTGTGACGACGTCACTGAGCGCCTGATTCGTGCCAAAGCTTTTGAGAAAGCAGGCGATTTGTGCGTCGCACGTTCAATGCGTGAGCGTGCGGTCGACCTCTACAAGCAGGGTAACTGCTTCAACAAGGCCGCTGACATCTGCCGTGAATACTTCCCTTCCGAGCTCGTGGTGCTCGAAGAAAAGTGGGGTGACTATCTCTTCGCCAACCGTCATTTCGATGCAGCCTGCCAGCACTTTATGGAGGCCCATCACTACCTGAAGGCGGCCACTGCCGCGGTTGAGAGCAAGCAATGGACAAAGGCGCTTAGCATTGCGAACACGCTTGACAGCGCTGATGCAAAGCCTCTACTTCGTCGTATTGCACAGCACTTCGCGACTCAGAAGGACTACGACCAAGCCGAGGCTATTTACCGCAAGGGAGGACTTATTGATGATGCTGTTCAAATGTTCATGCGCAACAAGATGTGGGACCGTGCGCACCGCATTGCATCCATGCGCGGAAAGGACTATGCGGACCGTCTGCTTCATGCCGAGGCCAAGAAACTTGAACACGCCCAGCAGTTCAAGGAGGCGGAGAAAATTCTCCTCGTGCTCAACCTGGTTGATGCCGCGATTGACATGTATCTGAACAGTCGTCAATTCGACGACATGCTTCGATTGGTCAGCGAGTATAGATCCCAGGGCTTGCCAATGGCGCATCTGAAGATCGCTCGAATTCACCGCTATGAGGGCTCTCTGCGAGTTGCTGAAGAGCACTATCTCAAAGCCCGTGCCTGGAGCGAATGCAGTGACATGTACTGTGAGATGAACATGTGGGACGACTGCTTGCGTGTCGATCGAGAGAACGGTGGTATTGATGCCTATAAGGCACGCGCCATGAGATACGCCGCCAGTCGAGGATCTCAAGGCATTTCTTTCTTAATTCAGCGTGAGCTTATTGACGAAGCTATTGCTCTCGCCTTGGATCGACAGGAGTTCGAGGAGGCTGCCGAAATCGCGGAGGCTCGCGCTCCTGGGAAGCTTCAGGAGGTCTATACAAGCTGGGCTATGGCGATGGAGGACGTCGGTAGGTTTGCAGAAGCTGAGCGATTGTTCTTGACCGCAAGCAAGCCCCGCGAAGCCATTGACATGTACATCCACTTGAAGGACTGGCAGTCTGCCACTCGCATCGCCGAGCTTCACGAACCATCGGCGCTTGTGGAAATTCTCCTTGCGCGAGGACACCAAGCCAAGGAGCAAGGCGAATTCGATTCTGCAGAGGCATTCTACACCCAGGCCAAACAACCTATGCAGGCTATCAACATGTATCGTGAGATTGGTCGATGGGACGATGCGATTCGTGTCGCGTCAGCGTTTGCACCTCGTGAAGTTCCCGCGCTTCAGGCTGAGCGTCTGAAGGGTATTGCTTCCTCTGGCAAGCGTGACACAAGTGAGTTTATTCTTGCGCAGGCAAAGCTATTCGAACAGCAGCGCCAGTTTGGTGCAGCAATTGATGAGTATTTGAAGCTCGGTTTGTCTCATATTGGAAACCGTCAAGCTCTCGCAGAGAAGTGGCAGTATGCGGTGGAGTTGGCTGAGGCCAATGTGCCTACCCGTCTGAACGAAGTCGTTCAAACAGTCGTCGATCGTCTTACCAGTGCAGAAATTGCTATGCCAGAGCGTGCAGGCTATCTCCTGGCTCGTGTCGGCAAAATGGAGGCTGCTCTGCGAACTCTGGCACGAGCTGGATTGTTTGAGGAGGCCGATGCACTTGCGCGCCGCGGTGGCCCTGCAATGCAGCGTCTAGCCGAAGAACTCCGACAGCAGACCTTGATTAAGGAGAACCGGATTGATGAGCTTGGCGCACGCAATGCCGATTTAGCTGTTGACGTCTATGTTCAGACAGGGCAGTGGGATAAGGTTCTTCAACTGGCTCTGAAACAAGGTCCGGACGCAGTCGCTCGCTATTCTGTTAATCACGCCGGCGCGCTCGTGAAGGAAGGTAAATTCAGAGCTGCGCTGCAGGTGATTCACCAGCATGGCATCCCCTGTGTCTCTTCCAATCTCCCACTTATCCAGAGGATTGCTCAGGAAATCTGCATGATGTCTGAGGAAGACTTCGACTCGGCTGGATCGTTGAGAGCTGAGGAGAAGGTCGACTTCACTGCAGCCGGCACTTCGTTTTCACAGCTGAAGTCTGTTTTGACGCAGTTCATTAACGACGCAAAGCAGACCGATACTTGGAATGAACAAGATCGTCGTCGACTTGCGTTGTTGGAGCATTTGGCGCTCGTGGCACACTACTTGACGCTGCGTGATATCGCTCGTCGCGACAACGCCAAGGTCCTGGCTGCGAAATTGTCCATGTCACTCTTGCGCTACACGCAAGATCTTCCCGTCGACCGTGCATATCTGGACGCTGGTGTCGACTGCCGAGATCTGGGTGAGAAGGGAGGCTGGATGAATAACGCCTACGTCTTTTTCAACCGTTTCGTAGACCTAAGCAATGCGATGGATGATCCTGCATCGGGTACTATTGATGACAAAGATTTTGAGTGCTCAGATATCCCCAGCCTTTACCAAGTTTCGTTGCCTTCGCGTCACTGTGCCACAGAGAGCGAGCGTCAAGAGATTAATGACTGGGTTTTGGAGCGTGTCTCAGGTGGTCCTCGCTCACTGGCCACTCGACCTTGTGAAGGTTGTTCACGCTCCATCTTCGTGGGTTCTTTGACATGCCCCTATTGCAAGTTCCAGCACGAGGCCTGCACGACTTCTGGCTTCCCTATTCTCCGCAACTCGGGTGTTCGATGCACCAATTGCAAGAAGCCTTCGAATCGTATCGACTTCAACGAATGGGTCGATCGCTACAAAGAGTGCGCATGGTGCCATGCTCCCCAGAAGCCTCAATACTAAGCGCGATGTTCCTTTAGGAGCCCTATACATTGGCTCCAAGGCTCCCAGACTCTGTCTCTACAGTTGCTCTATATTAATGCAATAAACGGCTCACGTGCCTTTTCAAGAGTATAGCATAGCTTATTCGTCTGACTTCGTATATCTGTCATAACAACCTCCTGCACAGTCTGCAATGCCGTGCTCCTGTACACGATTGTGGGCCGCACCATCTCCCACCCCACGAACACTGCGCTTTTGACCGGAAGCGGTTATACTCCAGAGAGGGACTTTTGGGCCAGGACGGATAGAGTTCGAATTTAGCCTCGCTTGAGTCTTTGATATAGAATTGTTATTGTTAATTTCAAGACGATACGCGCCAGTGGCGTCGAAATTGCTTTCGGAATTACCGATAGCATAGTCTGAGACATCATAATGTCTATTTCTGTATCAAGGGACGAGCTAAAAGAGGTCGAATGGTCTCCAAAGCTGGAGGACGGCACACAATACGTCAGGGTACGTTAGAATGATCGAATTTCATGCACCTGCTGGAGGGTTTGCGCTGGTATTGCATTTGAATAACATGTATTCCTGTTGCCTAAAAAGAACTAACATATTAACCCCGTGACTATCGTTGTATCTCTTCCAAAAAACAGTTTGATTACAAACTAGGTCGTGGCTCGTACAAGGATGTTTGGCTCGCTTACGACACAGAGACAGGCAATGAGGTGGCTTGGAATACTGTCGACATGAAGGCTATGAAGCCGGCTGAGCGCTTGCGCATCCAGAAGGAGACGGACATTCTCCGTCAGCTCAAACATGACAATATTATCAACTTTTATCATGTTTGGTCTAACCCTGAGCAACAACAGATCTGCTTCACGACGGAGATTGTGACATCAGGCACGTTGAAAAGCTATGTGTCTCGTCTTAAGCATCTCAAGCTGAAGGTGGTGAAGAAGTGGTGCACCCAAATTCTTAAAGGCCTCGTCTATTTGCACTCGCACGATCCCCCGATCATCCATCGCGATCTGAAGTGCGACAACATCTTCATCAATGGCAACACAGGTGAGATCCGGATAGGTGACTTTGGCTTATCAGCTGAGCGATCCGATGCCAACCGTGGTAGTGTGCTTGGAACTCCCGAGTTTATGGCGCCAGAACTTTACAATGAAGACTATGACGAGAAGGTTGATATTTACGCCTTTGGCATGTGCTTGCTCGAGATGGTCACCCGAGAGTATCCATACCGCGAATGCAAGAACACTGTTGCCATTTGGAAGCTAGTTGTGGCGGCTAAGGCGCCCGCAGTGTTGAAACGGATCAAGAACCCAGATTTGAAGAGTTTCATTAAGCTCTGCATTATGCCACAAGCCCAATTCCGATTAGCTGCAGCTGAGCTCTTGAATCATCCCTTCCTGGCGTATAGTACTGCAGATGATAATGAGGATGTAGAACTGTATCCTATTGAGGACGTAACACCAGTTCCCAAGCCCTTAAGTAAGATGACGACGGCAGAGGCGGTTGCCGCAGCCGCTGCCGCAGCTGCAGACAACGATGACGCCGCGGCAGAGGATGAGCAGCGTACCAATACCAACCAGCCAGACGAAGCTGTCGAACGACAAGGTCCTGGCGTCGACAGCAACTCGGTACCCGACGCAAAGCCTGAGCCTGCTATCCCTCGAAGTGCGGCGACCGCTCCTCCCATGCATCCAGCTGCCTCATCAGAGTCCATTCAAGTTCCTCCACAAATCGCCCGTGCACCTTTGCCTCAGGCTCCTCCTCAAAAACCCCTCCCAGTTCCCCCAGTGCCCCAATCCGTTATATCTGCGCCTGCTCCTGTTACCGCGCATCCCGGAGGGATCATGTCAGCCCCAGCCTCACAAGTGCAGTCTGTCGTGGCACATCAGGCTTCGGTCCAACAGCAACCTCAAGCCCAGGCCCTGCTGCAGCAGCAAAGTCAGCAGATCCAACCCACCGTCCAGGGATCACAGCTGCCTCCTGTGGCTAGTCAGAGCTACATTGGTCAACCTGCTCAGCCCCAGTCGAATCCTTTGTACGCAGTACCAGCACAACCCCATTCTCAGGTGATGCAAGTGCCCCAACAACAGCATGTCCAAGCGCAACCCCAGGCTCAGGTCCAGGTCAAGGCTCCGATCGCTCCAGGAATGCCAATCCAGTCGGCGCAACAGGGTGTCCCGAGTGGCCCTATTCAGATGCAGCCTCAACTTCCTGCCCAGGTACAACCCCTCCCTTCAGGTCAGCAGCAGGTTTATTACCGACCCCAGTCCCAAGTTATGCAACCTGTTGGCCAGATTCCAATGCCAAATCAAGCGCAGCTAATGACTCAGTCTCAACCTCAAGGACAGACACTATCTCAGCAGGTGTTGGCACCCCCTACGAAGGTCCCTGGTGTGGATGGCACTTCGGTCTTACCAGTAATGCAGCCACCACAGCAAATGGTTGCACAGTCAACGCAGCAGCTGCAGTCCCAGCCACTTCGGGTGCAGGGTCAGCCACAGGCAGCAGGAAATGTGATTGGGCAATCGCAGGTATTACCTCAGATGACGTATCCTACACAGAATTTAGTTCAGACTACTGCGCCATACGCGTCTGAGCCCCAGCCAGCCCAGTCACAAACACAACAGCAGACACAACTGCAGACCCAACCACAAGGTATGGTGCTACCATCGCAGCAACAGTTACAGCAGCCGGGGATACAGACACTTTTGCAGTCCCAGATTCAGCCACAAGCCTCGACTGAAGGGATTCGAGCAAAGGTCCCAGGAGGGGGTCCGCCAACGTATGCTGCTGTGGTCGCAGGAATAGGTGGGCAAGCAGGGGTATATTTAGGTGCAACAATGAGCAGTGCAAGCAGCGCTGACGTAGCTACCAGTACCGCAAACACCTCGAATGCACTTCAACAAAATGTAGCAGCCCCCACAGCACAACCTCAGGCAACCGCAGTGCCTGCCCCTCATGCAACTGGCGTAAGTTCTAGTGCCAGCCAAGCACCAACACTTGCTTCACAAAGTGTCGCATCCACCGCACCAATGCACCAGGCTCCGAGTGTGTCGAGCGTCGTACATAGCACAGCTGACCTTGAGCCTAGCGCCACCGTGAATATCATCGCGGCGAATCCCACCAGTGTCCGGATTCTTTGTGATATCATTCTACCTCAAGAGAAACGGAAACGTCAGATCAAGTTCACGTTCATCTTGAGCAGCGATACGCCTGAAGCAATTGCAACCGATATGGTGCAATCATTGTCGATCACAAAGCGGGCAGAGCCAGTAATTGCTCGAGAGCTGCGAGCAAAGTTGCCGGAAATTGAGCAAGCTGCTGCCGCAGCCGCAGCCGCCCTCGCAGCTGGAACAAATCCGTCGATTCCGCTACTACCAGATAGCACAACTGTCACCTCCAATGCCACTACAGTGAAGACCGCGCCTTCTGGCTCAAATGCGGCCTCTGTCGCTCCGCAAGGACAGTCTGGGCAACCGACGTCGAAGGTTGCCCAACCCTCCCAGTCCGCTCAATCGCAGCCACAGAATGCAGCCCAGCAGCTAGGTCCGTCAGGGCAACAGTCTCAAGCTATCGCAAGACCTGTACAGCAGCAACCTGTTGCACCACCACAAGCCGTTACCCAGTCTTCCACCTTGCAACAAACGCAGTCTACCCAGATCAATCAAGCATCGCAGGTGAGTCAACCCTCGCAGCTTCAGCAGCCAACTTCGAGTGGGCCCCAGCCTGCGGTCGGGCAACAAATCTCATCTGTATCACAGGCTCCGGTTGCTCAGGGAATGCAAGGTGTTCAGGGAGTGCAGGCAACACATCCTGGTACTGTTCCTGTTGCGGCCCAACCAATTCAGGCGATCTCCGCCATTCTCCCCTCTCAAATTCCACAATCCGTGCCTGCCGCACAGCTGACGCAGCAAGGTCAGTTGCCACAGTGCACTCAGGCCGTCTCCAACTCTACAACACAGGGCAGTGCTGCAAATAGCATAGCTATTCAGCAGGGTGCATCTGGACCCCAGTCAGGAACTGTAGCATCAACTGTCGTTCCAGGCATCGTCGGCTCGACAGCTAATGCAACCCCCGGGAGTGCCCAACAGGTTAAGAATGGAAGCACACAGGCGCAGCAGCCCATTGCTGCGGTACAAGTTCCCAACGCACAGTACCCCATGGCAGCTTCTCAGCAAGCATTGCAACCATCACAACTACCACAGCAACCACTGCCCCAAGCCCTGCCTCTACAGCAACCGCAACAGCAACAGCAACCGCAACAGCAACCGCAACAGCAACTGCAACCGCAACAGCAACTGCAACCGCAACAGCAACTGCAACCGCAACAGCAACTGCAACCGCAACAGCAACTGCAACCGCAACTGCAACCGCAACAGCAACAGCAACAGCAGCAGGCACCTATTTCGCATATTCCTTCTTCCCAGCCGCTGCCTACGGCACAGCTAGTGCAAGGAGTTCAGCAAGCAGGCCAAGGGGCGAGCCAACAATCTCCGCAGCAACCTCTCGTTCAAGGTCAGCAGCAGCAGCCTCTTCCGTTCCCCTCTCAATCACAACTTCCAACGGCCCAAGTGCAGCAGCAACAGCAGCAACAGCAGCAACACCAGAGTCAGCCGACCAACTGGATACCATCCCAACCCAGTGGAGCCACGCCCCAGATAGTTGCTCCTCCAGTGAGTATCGAAGGGGCATGGACTCAGCAGAGTCATCCGACACTAGCGCTCAATCGCATTTCGTCGCCTTCTCCCTCAGTAGCAGCCTCCGTCCACTCGGGTCAATCGGTGTCAAATGCCTCCTCGATGGCTCAGTCATCAGTTGTAATCTCAGTGCAACCTTCGGTTCCTCTATCACAACAACAGGTTGCGCCATCAGCAGCCACTGGATCAAACGCGCAACTTTCGGCTGGTGCTTCTCAAACGCCAATTCCTAACCAGGCTCCATTCTATCAAGGGTCGGCCCCGGCCTCCACGATTAGTATCCAACCTCAGTATGGAGAGCAACTTCCCACCGGAAAACCGAAGCCCTCCGTCCAGCTTGGTGTAACTCATATGAATCCCGTTGCCATCCTACTTTCCCCCACCCGCAGTATGAATTCCGTTGGTCCAGGGCAAGCCGATTACGGCATTGTCGCTAGTTCATCCAATTCCTCGGGGCCGAACTCTAACCCCAATGTTGCGACACAGCCAACTCTGTCGATGGACGTAACGGCTGCACCACTGCAGGGTAACCTAGCGACTGTGCATGCACAACAGTATGGCACAACTTATTCCGGTGACTCAACACTATCCGCAGTTCGCCCTGATATGTCAGAATCCCACGGAGCTGTTCCTCCTGCGAACTACACGAACGCGATGACAACTTCAGCCCAAGTTGATATGGCGAATTACTCTGGCTACGTGAGAGTTATGCCGGGGAATCCAACCAGTTCGCTGATGCTTCCACAACAAGATGTGACGGGAACGTTGGCGGGAACAGCCGCAACACTGACAGCACACTCAGCGCCGAAGAAAAAACCGTCTGCGTCGGTTGCACAGGCTCTTCGTGCACGAGAGGCGTTAATGGAACAGTTGGCAAAGCTTGAACAAGAAATCAGGACTGCAGAAACAGAAGGGGTCGGAGAACTCGATCTGGATGAACATGCCGAGGTCGAAGGGTCAATTCAGTCACATCCATCGATATCGCTTCCTACTAACAGCGAGGCCTATAGTCATATCCCGATGTACCAATCACCTCCCCAAGCCTATCAATACCCCTCTGAGCAATTCTCTGATACAATTGGTGGGTCACGACAGCTCTATACGCAAATGCAATCCGCATCACAGCCACAGTCGCAGTCGCAAGCTCAGCTACAGCTTCTTCCTGCACAATCCCAACAGCCTCAGCTACAACCCCCGTTACAACTCCCTTTGGGTTCTCAACCCCCACTTCAGGCAGCAGTAGCTACCCAGCAGCCTCCCACTGTGCACTCCACTGTGCCTCAGAGCCAAGTACTGCAAGTGACACCCGAACAAGACTTGGAGTCACAGCAAGGTCAGCTTCCAGCATCACATGTACAGAATTACAACCAGTTTTAATAATACTCCCTGGCACCGAATGCTGCATCAAGAAGTGATGGAGTCTATGAACGTTACTCTGATCAAAATCTAGTCATCGCCTTGTTGGCATTTGGTGACGGTATATGTTAGTATTAGGCATAAACTCGCTTTTATTCGCATCTCTCATCTCAGAAGACTGTGGACGAGTATTGTCGCCACATGCCGTAGGGACGTTGTGTGGTATTGCTGGGATGACTCAACTTATGTGTGGCAGACGAGGAATGAGAGTATGGCTGATTTAGTGGGGATTTACTTGCTTTCATCAAAATCCTGCTTGATAGTCTGATCATCTGTAACATTGGTATTAGCAGAGGCATCAACGTCGGCCGAGGCGGCAGCTGCGGAGTCAGCAGGGCTAGGCGACTGCTTAGTGTCTCGATCCTCAGCACCAACGGACGCGGATGATATTTGTTGAATTTGACAGCCATTTGTGTCTGGCTGCGTTGAAGAATCGTCGGTAAAGAATGGAAGCTCAACTGGTGGTAGACTAAACGCAGAAGGTGATGCGGCCGCAACGATGTTCGCTGCAGGCACAGCACTTGGGGCAAGGGAAGCTTGAAGGAGTGGAGAAGCAGAGGGTGCCGCTCCAGCTTCCTGTGTAGATGGCGCAACTGCTCCAGCGAGGTCAGCATCAACAACCACCGGACGTGCATTGATGTCTCGCACAGCCTCAGGTAGGGTTGCGTTCGCGAGTTCGATCATGTTGCTGCATCCATCACACACACGATGTGTCTCCTTCACTTTATCGATCTCGTTTCGTGCCACAGCCAAGGCTTCCTGCGTGCACACTCTATGTGTAGAGCAGTCGCTGCAGTAAATCAGGCCACAAAGTCGGCAGTGGTGGCGTCGATTAAAAAATGTGAATTTCTCTGAGCACTCTGTGCACGTCTCAGCAGCTGCATCAGGTTGCCAAATGGAGCTCGTCTCACTAATAAGCGCAGAGCCCAGCACCGGTCGAGTGGGGCGCTGTGAAAAGGCTCGCTCTGCGTTCTTTGCCTGACCGAGGACGGTCGTGTTGCTCTGCAGACCTGAACTCTCCAGGGGACGCATCCCACGACGATTTTTCGCCTTCATTCGAGCGCCATTCTCGATTAGAAGTAACGCAAGATTTGAGTCACGAGCGAGATGCAAGGGCGTATCACCCTCAACGTCTTGATGGTTGATACGCGTTGACCCACTCTTGAGGAGGATCAAGGTGGAGTCGGCGCAACCAGCCATGGCAGCAAAGTGTAGCGAGCTCTTGCCATCGCGCGCGAGGGGCTCCGTACGAACTGGATATCCCAAAGCGATTGCGATTGCCACCCTCTTTACGCGTGCCCTGTGGCACAGGATATGCACCACAGTCCGACCCTGTGCATCCGTTGGTTGAGTCAGACTTGCTCCTGCCTCGACTAGAACTCGAGCGCATTCCACGTGCAGGTCGTCCTTGCCCTCAACGAGGGCTTCGAACAGATACGTCTCCTGCATGTCATTAGCCCGAGAAAGCGCTTTGACAACGGCCGTACGCAGTTGTTGGTGGTCCCCTTGGTAAGGATTTGCCACGCCCGACGGAACCGCTGTAATGGTGGTGTCCGAAATCCAAGCTGGGGCAGGCAAATTGAGTTTGGCAGCAGATACGACTCGAATCAGATCAATAATCATACGAACAGTCGCAACCTGTGCTAATTGCACAGCTAGCTGAAGCGCGTCAACCCCGCGTGAATTCGTCCATGTGGGGTCGACGAACTCATTTTCAATTGTCTTAGGGTTGGGGGCAGGTGTAAAGCGCTCACGCAACAATGCTTTAATCGTTGGCATGTCACGGCGGCTAATCGCATCCTGGAGCTCAATCGCTCGTAATTCGCGAGTAGCAGATTCGCGGAATTGCGAACGTTGTGCATACCACTGATCGACCTGCTGCGCAAGTGGGAAGGCCTGGATTGCTGCAACTTGGAGGAGTTTTGTATCCGCAACTTTAGCGAGTTCGTTGAGCTCGCGGAGCTTCTTCAGGGCATTAGTAATCGATTCAGCCAAATTATGACGATATGGTCCCTCAACCGAATCACGGAACTTGATGTACTCTTCAGCACGCGCGCGATATTGCTCTGCGAGCGCTGGCAGCTGGGAGGCCGCACGGACCAGAGGTTCCATTCGCTCTCGGCGAAGCCAGGCCAGCTGAGAAGCAACAAACCGTGCAAAGTGCTGCTTAGAGCGAGCGGATTTCCTCAATAGAAGCTCAATGAAGGAATCGTCAAGCTGCCTAATGGCTTCGCTCACTGAGAGTCGCCATCGGTCGAACTCAGCGTAGGCGTTGCAAGCCTCCGTATATGCGGAGGTCGCACTACGGAAATGCGGTGAATCTCGAATCAGAGCGAGCATGTCCTCCTCATGCTGAAGGACACTTCGGCTCAGCACGGCCAATGAGTTGTCGATCGGCGGAAGGCCGGGGATAGGATCAAAGCTTGGTAGGCAATATTCATTTCCTTTGGGGTCGTCTTCCATCTTCAATTGTGCCTCCGCCGCATAGGTGGCGAAGACTGGCTGAAGCACGACTGGAATACTAGCCCATGACATCGACGCCTTATCAAACAAGGCGCCGAGTACATACTGTAACTGCACTCGCGCCTTCGCGTCCTCAACGAGCCCTGCACAGAAGGCTCGCAATGTCTCGTCAAGGCTTTGCTTGAAAGGATGTTGAGCGCCCTCTGCAGAGGGTGCCTTGAAGCGTGGTCCAAACCGTTCGCAGCACTTGGCGTGCGCAGTTTCATCAAGACTAAGCAACGACACAATTTGGGCGCAAGCGGCGATCATCTTGTCGGTTGTCAAGCGGGAGTTGCGAATAAGGGCCAGGAACGCGGCCAACTCCCCTTCCTTTTGCGACCCAAAGAGCGCGTGGCAAACTTCGTCAGGAAGGTCGGGCCGACGGAGCTGGCGCATGGTGGGCCAATACCCTTGATCTCGCAGAGTACGCAGAGTCGACTCTGCTTTCTCTGTATCAACCACACACGCATCTAAGATATTTGCCAAGACGCCCAGGAAGAACGAAGATGCACCACTCGGCATCCATGAAAGCTGCGAATTAGCCTCCTCCTGACTAGGCAACTTATCCGCAAAGGCCGTATGGGATACCCAATCACGACTGAGCTCCTTAATGAAGCTAGCGTACTCTGCGGAACCTGGCGCAATTGCATTGCTTGGGCGATGAAGATACCGAGTTCCGTCGCCGAGAACAAGAAGGAATGGCTCAAAACCTTCAGCATCAAGGACCTCGGGCCCGGCTTCCAGCAGTTCACTGTTCAGTGGAGAACGCTTATCAGTGATAGGCAAGGGACAAACAGTGACTCTTGGTGGGAGCTTGCTTGCTCCGTCTTTTGGAGTTGCAGCTTCGATACCTGCAGAACCTTCTGAAGCATTTGCCAGCTGGGCATCTGTCTGCCCTGCTCCTGCAAGTTCTGGTTGTCTTGCGTCCTCATTCTCGCCCACTGTGATTGTGGACTGGTCAGGAACCTCCTTCTTCTCGGTGGTCTTGACGTCATTGACCTCATCATCATCAGGCACGAAGAAGTTATTTTCAGGGAGGGTGATTGTGTCTTCCATGAGTCGCTTCACAATCTCTAGGTAGGGGGCATCCTCAGGTAGGTCATCAATTGTTGGTTCAGTAACACGGTGGATGCTGATATGCGAGGTATTATCATACTTTTTCTCACGCTGCTCACTCGCAGCTCGTGCAGCTTCGGAAACAGCAGCTTGTTCGCGCTCGATCTCTGCAACTGCAGCAATCGCAGCTGCAGAGGCATCTGCTGCGGCTTTCGCTATTGCGGCAGCGGATTCTCGCTTCTCCTTTGCGACTTGGAAGAGCCTTCTACGAGCATTATCTCGTCGGATCCATGCATCGCGCAAAGCCTGGATAGCTGCTGCTGTCGTGATTGTCGCTGCAGGTACATGAACCTCGTCCGCAGATTCCTCGGGAACTGGAGCCGATCCGATGACTGGTGGAGCCGAGTATGTCTCTTCATCCGAATCAGAATCCGAGCTCTCTCCTTCAGCAAGCTCGTTGGAAGCTCGATGCTTCTGGGCCTTTGGAAGGGCGCGAGCAGGCTTCTTCATGCGCGGAAGCCTCACTGGGGGCAGCTGGGTACCGGGTTGAGGAGGCTGCAAACCAAATGGCAGCACGGTGCCCGTAGCAAAGTCGAAGAACTCGCCGTGCAACTGTGCCCCGCAGCGGTAAGTAGTGATACCACGTGCACATCGACCTCGAACAAATACACCCTCAAATGCAACACGGTTAGTCGCGAGCGGAGCCGTTGCAGGCGCTGCTGTCAGGTCAACTGCAACCTCCTTAGGTGCCTCAAGGCGGCCAGGGTTAAAGACAGGCTTACTCTTTTCGTCCTTCGACTGTGAGCTGTCTGCATTTGCAGATACAGCGGAGTTTTTCCAGTTAAAGACGAGCACGCCTCGTCCATGGAAATTAAATTCATTATCAAGGTCACCAAGATAGCAGTCGCCTGTGTTCAACCGAATCTTTCCGAAGGGACATTCACCCTTGACAAAGAGGCCCTCCAGAATTGAACCGGTGTTGAAGAGGAGCTTGCCTCCACCATGGCGTTCACCGTGATACCATGCACCGAAGTAACGCCGAACAAATCTTGTTTGCTGGGAAGAGGGAAGAGTCTTCTGTTGGTGCTCAACGGAATAGAACATTTCGCCACGACCATGTGGCATAAAGCTCTCGTCGACCGGACCTGAGTACTTGATTGCGCCATGCATTGCAAGTGGGTAGCCTCCTACAGCGCCAGGCTGAACAACCGCCAAAGATGTTACTGGTTCATCGTACGTAATTTCACCATTCAGAGCTACGCCATCCATGAAAGCACCCTGGAACACGAGCTTATGGCGAGGGAGGGTCAGTTTGCCAGGACCAGAGAAGAGTTGCGACTTGAGATCAAAGAAGCCGGTGTAGGTTTCTCCGGTTGATTTCGTAACCGTGCCGTGAAGTCTGCGACCGTGTTCATAATCACCCTTAAACGAGATGTCGATACCCCTGGGGTCATTGCGCCACTGTGGTGCATGCACCCAGTGTCCAGGCCCATGCTTGCGATGGTGCTCGTCGAATCCACCTGTGTAACGCTGCATGTCCATGTACACCATGACACCGTGCTTTCGTCTACCGTGATCGAATTGGCCTTCGTACTCTTGCCAGCACTCGAACCGGTCAATCAGATCAGGAAGGCTCGGCATGCCAGGCTGATTTGCCTCAGGGATAGGCTGCTGAACTTTGACCTCACCCACGTTGATGGCCTTGTTGGAATTGAAGTCAAACACCTCACCAGTCGGAAGTACCATGGGAGGACGGCCGCCACTGCGGTCGATATCAAAGGTAGGTAACTGTATAACATTCCCCGACGCGTCGGTAGCAAGTCCAGCCTTAAACTGCATTTTACCAACACCATGCGGCATATGTCGTGCATCTACATCTCCCTGATAGAGAGCGCCTGCCCACTTATGGCCATAGCCGAAACGCAACTGCCCATTCACTGGGTAACCTTTCAGTGGAGAATCTGATTCCACAGGCTCTACAAGCTCGCTTTCGTCAACTGCGTACTTAAGCTCAGTTTGGGAACCATTGGGTGGTGTCGCAGTATACAGGCCCTCATAAACTACTCCATTGGGGAACTTGGTTCGTCCCTGTCCCACACGCACCAGACCTTTTTCTAGCGCGCCTTCATACACCTCCCCAGTTGCGTTAACTGTGTACGTACCCTGTTGAGGATAGGCACCACCACTAAACGTACCGACAAATGTGTCACCTGAGACGTATTCTGCGGAACCCCTATAGAGGGCATTTTGGCGGAATTCACCAGAAAACTTGATAAGTTGGTGAAAACCGGTCACAAACTTGCGGTATGTTTGAATCACATTGGTGATCTCTGTGCTGGTGAATGGGGCATCAATGGCTTGTGCTCCCTGAGCAGAGTCATCTCCAGCAGCCGGACCCGGGTGGCTAAGCTGGGCTGTAGCAGCAGCCGTCAGCTTTTGACTCAACAGGGTGAAGAGAGCCTCTCTGTTTTGAACGTTTGAAATGAGCTCACCCTTTCCTGCACGGATAAAGAAAACAGGATCGTGAGGGGGGGGTGTCACAGGTAGCTGACCCGGGGCAAGAGGTGACACCGGCGGAGGCTGTGGCCTGAAGTCGCTACAAGATCCTCTATACAATGAGCAATCGATCGATTGGATTTCGCCTTCTTTCAAACCACCCTGGGCGAACTGACCGGTAATTACGGTCGGGAAACCCCAAGGCGCAGCCGCGATTAGCAAGCGCTCCAGAGTGATGGGGCTGCTAGTTTGCCCAGCAGAAGCACTTGTAGACACAGTAGGGAACTGACCCGACTGGCTGTTAGGCGGCTGTGAAGAATGAGGAGCATGATGATATGTTGGCTGAGGCCCTGAACTCAGGTATCCAGCATGGGAACGACCCTGGTGAGGCTGCTGTCCTTGCGGAGCATGGCCTTGAGGCTGCTCTTGTGGCAAAAGGACTTGACGCCCCAGCAAGCGCTGAATGCCCTTGAGTTGTGGGGCGCGCATCCAGACACCAGGGCGGAACCGGTAGGATGGTAAACCATGCGTGGCAATTGCGGCTGGGTGCTGAAACGCGGGATCAAAGAACTGCGTGAACAAAGTTCCTTGACCATCCCAAGTATTCTGTCGAAAGCATCCTCGATACTCCACCCAGGCCCAATCTGGTGCATAGGTCTCGCAACCCTCTGAGGGTGAACCTGCAATCGAGATACCAGAAAACTGCACTGCACCACGAGTCTGTCGTGCCCTAGACTGTTCACCCCAGGTCCAGGTACCTTCACCCTGCTCATAATCGGCATTAGGGTCCGTGGGTGCCCCAGGAACCGGCTGGTTGTACTGTCCGACATAGACAGTTCCGTCTGCGTAGACGGTTCGGCCATGTAAGCGCTTGCCTGCGGAAAATGTACCTTTGAAGACCGCACCAGAAGCGTACTTCATTTCACCTTCTCCGTGCGGCAGGTCATTCATGAACTCACCAGTGTATACATTGTTCGTAGTGTGGTAAGTGAGGGTGCCACGCATTCTTTCACCGCGACTGTTGGTTTCGCCTTGGAAAATGCCGTCTCCTTGAGGGGCAGCAGGATTGACGCCATCTGCGACACTTGCCCGTGGTTGCTGGGGCTGACCACCAGGTGTGAATGCACCTGAAGGAGCAGTGGGTACCCCTGACATCTCGGAACACTGTCCTGCTGGCTCTGGAAAGAGTGATTTGAAACAAAGGCAGGGGATGGTTACGCAGCCAATCAATGAGCACAAATCCTAGGAGAGGAGCTAGCAAACGAACCAGACAACAACTTAAGCACTCGTCACGGTCCCCACGCACACTAGGCCCACGTAAGGCTGACACGGAGCACTTTCGAGAATGCTGTGACGAGATGTTCCTGAGATTGTCGCATAGTATAGGAGAGTACTGACGAGGGGATCAAGTGTATCATAACTAGTACTACCATTCCGGCCGGTCAAACCGGTCAGCTGTTTCCTCATATCTCGGATCTGAGCAGGTATTCCGACCCAAGGTAGCAGCCTTCGGCAGTATGTTAGGAATCTTAAATGATCAGCAATCCATCGACACAACAGCTGTTTGAGAAATACACACTGATTCATAACATGCAACATCACACGAATACAAGGCTTTTCATGCATGATACCACTCTTATACCAAGATATTGACTCGCATTTACCCTTGTGATTGGTGAGATTTTTGTGTCCTCTACCCGTCCTGGCCTGGATTTGGACACCCACCAGACCCCGCCCAAGATCTCGCAGCACAGGCTCGGGAGAATTTGCGTTTGCAGGAGGATGCCTGCTCGGCCGGCAGTGGTAGCGGTAGCGGCTTTATCAGGTAATGATGTATGAACGTGCAAATAGATGCGGTTATATTCCAAGATCTCTGCTGCAATATCATGTATCAGTCGTGCCTCTTCCTGAAATACCATATTGCGCATGTCGTGCGACCATGCGATGGTGCTCTGTATTGAGCCTGCTCCGTGGTCAAACTCATATCGCTGCAAGATTTGAGTCCGGGTGACGCGCCTTCCTGCAAAGCACAGCGACTGCGAGCCGTTTTCTCCTCGGTTCGAAATTTTGCTCAGCTTGGACGGCTCACTCTTTGAGCTTCTGTAACTCAGGCGGTGGGTAGTGCGTGTCGGGATTTTTACCATGTTTACCTAGAAAGTACTCTCGTTCGTTAATCTAACTGGGCAGCACTTCGTTGCACTCCTGCGTGGAGGCTCAAAACGGGATCCAATTGGCGCCTGCTGTCACTCTCGAGGATCTTCCATCTTTTGCGCGCATTGTCACCTAGATATGCCGCCCTTCTACCTTGCTTTCTCTAGAGTTGCATCTCTTTGGGCAAGCGAGGAGCTGACTATTGTGCGCTGACCTATTTCTGTAGGTACTGGCGTATAATAATCGCACCCTCCTTGACACCCGAACAGAAACCTTCGGCCTCGTGAAGTGACAGGGGACGTGTTCGCGCACTGAACGAGCCAACGTCTAATTTAACGCTGAATCCGTGAAGGGCCTATTTGTTAGTGCTGTTCTGCAGCCTCACGGACGCGTCGCTTAGAGGATTGCCCGAGCTCCGGTGTATCCCCAGCGCATCAACCGAAACGACGAAGGCACTCTCGCCAAGTCTGGACAACTCGGAAGGTGATTGGATCATATTCACCTCCCTGGTAGCATATCCTCTCTCTCTCTCTCTTTCTCTCTCTCTCCGTTCGTACTGCTGGCTCCGATCTCACAAGGCTTGACAAGACACTTTGTGAGCGGATCCATCTTTGGAGAAGATTCGCCAAGCTCTGAGCACTCCCTGGATTTCGTCCACTTGAGTCGGACTCCGAGTGCAGTCAATGCAATACCAGCATCCAACTCAGCAGCAGACCCTGCTGCCGACTGGTTTGCAGACGCAAGCGAATTTCTCCTCTTCTTCGCCTAGTTCAAACGCGGTTTATAGTACTGCTCACAGCTTTCAGTCTTCATCCGTCCCAAGCGAGCAGGGTCGACTCTTATCGAACGACGCGATTCACGGTGGCGGCCGCGAGTCATATGCGACTCTGAACGCTAACCCTGAAAGTGGTACCGTTCGTAGCAACGATTTCATTGGGACCATTCCATCCAGTGGTCACAGTACGACCAACCTTAGTGTAGAGAGTGGCCCCAGCTCGATGGTGGGTCAGCGCCTTGATCCAAGTCAATCCCATGGCTATCCACCTGCTTCGTTCAGCTTTGCATCATCTACTCAGCTGAGCTCAAGTGCCGTTTCAGGTGCAGTGAATGCTGGAACCTCACCAGGGTATGCAATTAGTACACCGAGTGCCTCGTTCTATGCACAGATAGCTCCAGCCTTCTCCTCAAGTCAACCATTCCTGTCAAGTTCTTTCGGTGTGTTGCCTACTGACACCGCAACCGGCCAGCATCCGCAATCACAAGCAAATGTTGCAGCACCTGGGCATCAGCCTTCATTCCATCTTCAATCTCAGTCAAGCGTTGGCGAGATTTTCCCTTCCCATCACCACGTCTTTGTACCTGCTAGTAATCCACTCCAGTCCGCTCCTCTTCCACAACAAAAGCAGTCGATGCCGTCATCACACGATCCAACTGGGCTTAACATTGACGTGCAATTGCCTGGATTAACGGCGTATGCACAGCCCAGCACTCGCAGCTTAGGATCGTATCCGAATTTAAGTCCAGTGTCGACTCCGACTTCCGATGCATCTATAAGTCACTCCCACTCCTCAAATCCTATGAATATGCAGCAGTCGCGTATGCAACCCACGAGCGGTGTCACCACAGCGACAGGCTCAACGACCGCTTCTGTTTCATTGGCAACTGTTGCGTCAAGTAAGTCCCCAAGACAAGGAAATAATGTTCATAACAGATCACACCCTACCACATCTTCTCAGGAGCCGACGCAACCACCTACAAGCACTCGCCACACTGGTGGACCAGTTTCTCGGCACTTTACCTTTGCGACTCCGTTAGCCGGGCAAGACTCATCCTCCGGCAATCCTTCAGGAACTCTGTATCATTCCGCTACAAGTCCAGTTGGCCAAGGGTTGCCACCACTCTATGGAGCAACCTACCAAAGGCCTAACGGCTTTCAGACCCAAGGCAGCTTTCCTGTCCCAAGTCCTTCCAATGCATCGTTTGGCTCCCCGGCTATTCAGTCAAGCTCGTCTGCCTTCCATCACTCACCTCGTGCACAGCTCTCACCTGGTGCTAGCTTCCAGCACTATCATGCAGTTAGTAACCAAAGCAAACAGGGACCTGGTGCGCATATGTTGCCTCCAAGCCCTCGCATGCTGCATGGAGCACGGACCTCGACTGATCCTCACCATGGGCCCTCTCAGACCAAGGCTACAACACCCCGAAACGGTCGACAAGGTGGTCCCGCCTCGCATCAGAGCCATGGAGCTCAAAGTCGCTCCCAACCCACCCCCAGTCCAACTCATACCGGTTTCCGCAGCTTGAAGGCCAAGTTCATTCGTGATGTGACGCTTCCCGACCGTTGCCGAGTAAGTCCCAACTGTGAGTATTATAAGACGTGGGAAGTGGCGAATGCAGGCGTTCAACCCTGGCCCGTAGAACTTGGCTTAGTATTCATGCGCGGTGAGGCGAAATGTGTGGACTGGGTCTCCTTCTCTGATCCCTTTGATCCGGCTTCTACAACGGACAAAGTACCTGCAACTACACCCGCCCCAAGTTCCGCAAGCATAGAAGGAAAAATGAATACGGTCGCCGCTCCCACATCCTCGTCTACCCCGGATGTCACTGCAGCGACCACAACCAACGCATGCTCACCAAGGGTCACACTTCCCTCAGATACCGTCGCTGCTCCAGAGCTGAAATCTCCAGTTGCTGCTCTCGAAACACCCACACTAGTGGTTTCGGCTTCGCTTACACCCAGTGCAGGTCTCGCCAGCCCATCTCCAAGCCAGATTCAATACGGTTTGATTAGCCCGGTCACTACTGTCACAAACCAAAGCACATCCCCCACACCCTCAACTACTGCAATTCCTTTGGTTGTCTGTCGGCCACTCACGAAGCCCGTCCTACCTGGACAGGCTATTCATGTGACCGCGCGCTTAGTTACCCCCAATACTCCAGGACGATGTATGGCTGTGTTTAGGCTGACAGACCCAAGTGGAGCTCCATTTGGGCCACGCATGTGGGTGGACTTGCTCAACGGAGACTTCGACAACGACCATGCGAAAAAACCTGAGAATGACGGTGCAGTCACCTCAAATCCCCAGCCAGGCTCCTCCGCAGCAGACTCAGTCGAACCAGACCCAGCCCCTACGGGTGCTTCAAATCCCTCTGATTGCCCTGAACCCAACGAGACTGTGAAGTCATCCGATGATTCGGGCTCGAGCGCAGGGAGATCTGCGCTCCGATTGAAGCGACCGCCACCCTTGACGAATGTGGAATCTTTCGACGATCTTTGCGAACCTATCACCATCACAGAGGGGTTCCCAGTAGCTGAATATGAAGAGTGTGACCCAGAGGGAGCCCGAACCGCACAATTGTCCGAGCAAGTAGCGCCTACAGCGACCACTATGACTGAATCTAGTAATGTTGACGTTTCGACTCGTTCCGCCAGCACCGGTCTTTGCAACCAGCCTAGTATCTTGGATCCTGTATTAGCTGGTCCGGAACAGACGAGTGCCTCCCAACCTGAATCAGCCGCAACTGAAAACGAATCTCGAAATGTCGCCATCGCGGCCGAGAGCAAAGAGTCAGATATTCAATCTGTCAATGCGACGGAAGATGGGCTTGACCCAGGTGTCGAGCCTTGTGTGACCATTCAACCAATTTCCGAGCAGTCCAATGTGCCAGAGATCTCGGCTCTTACACAAATGGCGACAACGGAATCGGATGCAGCCGACGTTCCCGTCGCAGGTGCTGTTTCGCTTGAATCTCAAGAACCAAATGAAGCCATTCAAGATGCACCGCAGGAGCGACTCTCTTCGTCTCGCAGGCGTCGACGGCGACGACAGATCCTGAGTATGGCAAGAGCGCTTGCAGCGGCGCAGGCGGCAGCCGCTGCCGCTGCATCGTCAGCAACTCCCTCCGAGGGCGCCTCTGAATCAACAATCTCACAGACACTCGGAGCCGGATCACCGAAACCCTTCTACCCACTACAAACGGAATCAGTGGGGTCGCCATGTCTACACACTCCAATCCAGCCAGAGCTTACTTCCCCCTTATGCGTGACGAAACCAAACGAGAGGCGACATGTCCGTAACAGAAGCCATCAGCTCCAATCATCCTCGTCATTTGCAGCCACTGCGGCTGTTAGCCAGCTGCAATCGCAGACTCAGTCCCGTGCATCCGCTACCCCAACTCAATCCGCACGAACCGGGGTCTATGTCCAAGATGTTCCAGATCGAAGCAGAGCACAGTTGCTAGGCCCATCTAAGACGTTTGACTCAGACTTCGCCACGTACACTACTGGTGTTCTTCGAGGAGACGACGATGACATGCTTGTCGAGGCCTATCGAGCTGCAACACCTGGTACGACTAGTCTCAGCGGAAGCTGCACGATGAGTACAAGCGCCAGCACTAGTCTCAATGGAAGTAACGCAGCAACCATTTTGATGACGCAGAGCTCGGTACGGTTAGGCAGTAGCCCGAAGATCAAACCTAACGATCCTTCCTTCGCACTAGGGCAGAGGCTTACTGATAGAGGGTTAGAACAGCCGCAAAATCAAGATGGGCAAGCCGCTGGCTTTGCCTATGGTGGTCGAGTGCAGCATCCCCCACGTCCAGGCCAGGTTCCAAGTGAAGTGCAACTAACCGGACTCCAGCAGCAACAGCCACATCACACGCTGCAGTCACTAGGAAAGCTATCTGGCCAGGTCTCACAGACCTCAGTACCAGAGCTCCTGACGTCCAAGTCGCCCAATCCACCGCATCAGCTAACTCTTCTGAGCACCGACCCATCGTCAGGAGTAACAGCTCAAACAATCGCTAGGGGCGATGCGAAAGTTGGGCACCAACATGGAGGTCATCATAATCGTTCATCAAGCTGCGCGCTTTCGTCCTTCTCTTCACAAGTCAGTGATGCACGTGGCTCCCCAGTTGTGGAGCCGAACTCATCCGCGGTGGTACCCGTTCGCTATGCGAGTGACGATCCTGTCGGTTTTTACACCGCGCCGGTTGATCACCACGCCGGTCAATCTTCCTTAGACCTTAAGAGTTCGAGTCCAAATCCACTGAGTTTCGAGAACCCACCGGCTCTCGCGAATCCCATCAGTGGTCTTGCAACAAACGAGGATGGTGCATCGAAGTCTTTCTTGACTCAGCAAATGCTAGCTCCAAATTTCGCGCAAACGCATGGCGTTGCGCAGCCTACATGGGACAGTCAAAATCCGGTCCTAAGTCCAGGATCGCAACAAGTTCTACGGCCATCCACTGAAACCAACCCACCATATGACTTCCCACGACAGTCGTCGAGTTCTAGTATGACCACAACGACTGGAATGATCTCATGTCAGTCATCATTCAATGCAACTACGGCAACGAGTTGGCCTTCGGGGGAGATCGAGGACACATACCCACAGAACTTGTATCATCAAGGACAGGGACACGGAGCAGTCCTTCCAAGTGCCCACTCTCAACAAAAACCCCAAACTCCTACAGTGTTCTATTCTAAGCAGATGCAAGTCCAACCACAGCAGGCACAAGCTGCATTGCAAACACAACACTATATGCAACCATCTGCCCAGCCAACGCCACCAGCACATGCCCAAGTGCGATCAACATTGAATCAACAACCGGTGAATGTGCCCAGACCTAGTCACTTCCCCCCACGACCTGAAACTCTCAGCCGTCAGACCCAAATCAATCACAATTACAGACAGGCGCAGCAGGGATTACCACCCCAAGGTGCACCTGTTGTTGACTCTCAATCTCATCTTGCGACCTCTGCGCAGCCCAATTCCTTCTTACAGATGCAGTGTCGACCACAAACTCGACGCGCAGGGCAGCAAATGCAATCGCATGTTTACTCTCTTGCACCTGCAGCAGAACCCACAGCGCTGACGATGACCGAAGGTGGGCAGCATCACGCAGCCCCGATGCAAGAATTTGCCCAACCCGCCCCTGGGATATACCTTGCTCAACAAGCTCACAGCCGACCGAACTGCGATACAGCTTACGAAGGTGTGCCGTCATTTGGCTCGAACTTCCAGATGGATACCAATCAGGTGGCTATCCGAGGCCAGCAGGTGCAGCAGAACCCCGCGGGCGTGCCGCCAACCACTATACAGCATTATCAGCCGCAGGTCCACCAATCACACCATGATGTATTCGTACCCCAAAGCAGACAAGCAGGCTCGGTTCCTCAGACGTCAGTGCGTCAACCGATCGGGCCCCAAGAGATGCCTACGCGGTTTGTCCTCCCAGCGGCTCAGCCGCTGCTGGCTGTACTTTCCTCGCAGATTCCTCAACAGTCTCGGCAGCAGCTTCATGCGCCGCACGCCCATGAATCGATCCCATCGCAGTTTATGCCACCGCACCACACCGACATGAAGCATCACGAACATGCCACTTCACCTGACTACGGCTTTCAAACTGCCGATGCAAGGTTTGGTGCACCTACGCAAAATCCAAGTTTGAATCAGTTTTCTCAAAGTGCACTCCCATTCTCGGCACCCACCCAACCAAACGAGTCCCAACGAGCAATGTACACGCAGCAATCCCAGCTGCACGATGCGTATGAACAGGCATCTCATGCTGTGCGACTACGGCAGCCGGCATCCTTGCAGCACAATCAACAACCTTTTGAACCACGACACCACCATCCACATTCACAACTGTACCATCAGCACCAAATCTCCCAACCACAGCAACATCAGCAACCTGATCAACTATCAGAGCCTACTCAATCCTCAAATGCGCTGAAGCTCCCTCAACAAGGTCAGTTTGCGGGACAGACTACTTATGATCCGAATGTAGTTAATCGCACGCATTCCCGTTTCAACTTTAGCTCTAACTACGGATTCTATTCTGAAGCTTCACATGTATCAAATGATTCACGAGATGGACGCATGTGACGGTTCGAGTTTACTTTTGTGCCCTTGATATACCATTCTCTCCCATTAAGTTGAAACGGCGTAAAATTGACTACAATTCTCATCGTTGTGACCATGTGATGCTGCGTTCACGGATCAGGGGTCCATGATGACACTCATCAGTTCTCAGATATTCCTTCACTCGAGCTCGAAAACTGTATCGATATCCCATTGTCACTATATCTTGCTTCGATCAACCATTTGTTTCGCCTGAGCACAACTCCCCACGACCTCAGTCTCTTTAGTTAGTATCGTCGGATTATGAAAGTTCACCCGTGCCCCGGTCCCATTAGCATGTTACATTCCCCTCCCAGCCTCCTCCTCCCGATTCGAGTACCCGTTCCTTGCAACTTCCTTTGTTGTATGCCTCAGGCCCTCATCAATTTCAAGTCTTGTTACGTTTATATATGAGTCACTACACCACAACTTCTTATGTCAGGTCACTTTCATTCTCCTCCTCACCTGCGATATGGGTGATTTTATGTTACTCGATCGATGTACTGAACTCGCCCTTTGTGATTGCATTGTTCTATTTCGTAGCCTTTCGAGTAGCAACATCACAAGTTTACCTCCACCACATAAGTCGATGTGCTTCTGTAGGTTTTCATCTCTCTATTCTCGCATTAGCCTCGACTCCATCAGCCAGCAAGGAAGTTTGGCGGTTCTAAGATCCTGTCGTATTGACCTGGTGGAACAAAAATATGCCTCTTAGCAGTGTCTAGCTGGATGCTAGTTACTTTAGATTATGCGATGTACATGCCAATAACAACAGAGTTTATTATGTTCTAGCATTCTGACTCGTGGCTCATGCCATCTACAAGAATACAAGGTGTTCGACTCAAAGTTAGTTGAAGTTTACGTGCTTGGTTCATCGATTTGCCACACACATTCAGGAGCTTCGATTTCAGCCTGACCAGACGACGTGTGTAGCCATCTCCGACTTCCCCTTTCCTCCATTTTTGGCCTGATGTGGCTAAAACTAACCTGTTGTTCATATTTCCAAGGATTGTAAACGTGAGTCAGTATGGCGGTATGACTGAAGTACCATTGGTGTGGACGACGCCATACGACACCACAAAGCCGGTTACTAATTTTTTCGATCTAATTCGCAAGCGTTCGCGCGAATTCGTGCAACAACTCTCAGGCGACCGTTTAAATGCACGCCGACGCCGACCAATGTCGGCTACAGAGGCGCTTAGCTTCACGTCGATTGAGGATGGGGGTGAGCAAGATGCTGACACACAGACACTCTCAAATTCAGTGGGCCGCCGAGCAGGTCTTACGCAGAATGTCCAGAAAATCGTGGGGATAGACGATGCTGATGCAGTGAAGGAACGAGGCTTTGAACGATATATCGGGTCGGCGTTCGACGGGCGCGATTTTATAAACAATACCGAGGGCGAATTCGTCGATGAGCCCGTCACTACACTTGAACGCTACGTCAAGTATCTCGACAAGACCCAAGTAGCACTTGAAAAACGGAAATACCACAAAACCGAAGACGCGAACCTCCTGGAAAAGATTGTGTCGGAGAAGTCACTGATTGCGGATCCCATGGCGCAAGGGATTATGACTTCAAACGAGCATGTCAACAGGGAACGTATGCAACTGATCCGTGAGCTCACTGAGTTGGGATATACCGTTGTCGGGTCGAGTAATCCTGACTCGCGAGGGAACTTGACTCGGCAATCAGATGTCGTCAAAGACCCGCAGGCAGTCGAAAGATTGGTTGATCGCCTCACGTCAGAGAACGATTTCGCCGCACTTCGTGCAAAGCGCGAATTACACAAGTACCTTCAAGTCTCACGCGAGGCTCGAAAGCATCGACTGAACATGATTCTTCGCGATCGCTTGGAGCAAGATGAGATGGGTAGTGCTCGAGCAGTGAAGCGACAAGACCCCAGCGAATACTTTTTGCAGCCAGTTCGAGTTGTTCAGCACCGCGGCGACAATATGCAGGAGGATGATCAAGAAGAAAATGAAGGCCAGTATGCTCCTGAATCGAGTAGCAAGGATCCTTCTAGTAGCTACAGCAAGCCCAGCCTAGTCACGGCAGTTCAGCAAGCGATACCGCTGCTAGGACTACTCCCCAAGCAGTCCCTAACTCAGACACATTCTGAAGAGATCTTGTCACTCGCTGTCCCGGGAGGTAATGTGCGTTCGTCAAGCCTATTCCTGACTGAGGATGAAGGTGCTACACGCGTCAATTCATCTGAAGACGAGGTCCGATCCGATGTGCTAACAACCGAGGAAGTCGACCAAATCTATGACTTGCTCATCACCCAGCAGCGCCAGGGAAGACCCCGAAAGCAAGACCATGAGCGTTATGCCAATACTAGGTCTTCAGGCCTGGGTGATCAACTGCGTCGGAACAAAGTTCAAGAGCGACTCCAAGCCCACTTGCGTGCGGGGTACAAGTCTCCGAGTAAGCCAACGCAATCTGAGCACCAGAACAAAGCTCAATCTGCAACACCTGAGGAGGCTACAGCATTGTCATCAATGCTATCAACGACCAAGCCCACGATGGAGAGCTCTGAACCGAGAACTAAACTGCTCGAGAGAGCAACGGACATGAGTATACCGATTACCGAGGATGCAGAAAACAAGTGCGCCTCTTCCGAGTCTGATCAACCTGAAGCTAGTTCACAGGAGTCATTACCTCGAGAGGGCGGTGCAGCGCCTGCCGGTGAGGCACCCCCTTCGGAGGAAGCTCAGCAATTGACCTCATCGTCGAATGGCTCCATCTCGGATTTTGCACAATCTGTGCTATCGAAAGTATTGACGGAGCTACGCCAGACTATTCCTACCGATATTGAGTCGCGAGTCACGTCAAAGACGAATGAGAGCACTTCAAGGGCTGTATCATCGGAAAATGACAGTCCAGACCCAGCGGATAATTCCAACCCTCCACTAGTTGAGCCTGCAATTCCGGAGAATAGTGCCCACGATGCCACGCCTCTGGCCGAAACACAACATGAATCTGTATCTCCCACACTGAACGGCGACGACCCCAGTCTCACTCCCGTGCCGGCAGAAAGGGTTTATGATGAGGCTCAAGACCTTGAAGCTTCAAAACCGCTCACTTCGACCAGTGCCATCGAAGGCAATTATCACTGGTTAGCAACTAGAACTCCGACAATGCCTGTCACAGGGCAACCATCTGACCGCGTCACACGCAAGCGACCCATGTCGGCAATGTCGGCAAGATCGTACGAAGAGCGACAGGAAGCTGTTACAGAATCCCTGCGTCGAAGCGCAGAGGAGGCTAAGAAACTCCTCCTGGAGTCCAAACGACGGCACGAAGCTCTCCTGAGCAAAGAGGCTGCTGAGCGGAATGCTGCTGAGGAAGCGAACCAAAGACGTCAAGAATTGCTTCACAAACTTGCTGATGCTCTCAAACATCAAAGACAAAAGCTCGAAAAGATTGTGGAGAAAGTCAAATTGCAAGAAAAAGCAAAGGAAGAAGAGCGTGCACGCATCGCACTGGAACAACGAGCTGCGGAGTTGCAAGCTTTGGAGTTGCGAGCCCAAGAGCGTGAAAAGGCACGTGCACTTGAGCGCAAGGCTGAATTGGCACGGAGGAAGGCTGAATTGCTTCGAAAGATTGAGGAGGATCGACAGCGCGCGGAAGCACTTGAGCGGAAGTTAGAAGAACTGGCGCGACGAAAGGCAGAGCGAGAGAAGCTAGAGCGAAAGATCAAGGCGAAAAAGGAAGCTGAAATCGCATATCTCGATGCTCTGATCGCCGAAGATGAACGCAAGCGCCGAGAGGCATTGGAAGCCAAGCTGCGTGCTCGAGAGCAGCAACGGCAGTCCCAGGCGAAACACTCCATGCGAAGCTCAATATCAGAGGCACGACTGGAACGGCCAACATCTTCTACTACGCAACCAACATTGAAGGCACAAAGTTCGCAATCCTATTCGCGCTTGCCGCCTCCCCGACCAGAATCTTCACGATCTGCCTCCTCAGTCGTATCGCCGCCGCGTCATCAAGCAGAACCTGCGTCAAGATCTGTTTCGCGAGCTGCGCCCGTGCCGCCCTCTTCACTGTTGTCGTCATCGTCTATTCCACGCGCTCCTGTGCCATCTGGGTACCAACCAGCGTTGCATGTCGACCGTGATGAGCAAGTTCACTCAGTGCTGAAAACCTCTCCAAATCCTCGACAAATGTTGGAGACCGTTGAAAATCAGGACCAGAGGCATGCCACAGTTGGTACCCAAGACGATGCTCTCCATTTCTCATTATTTATGGCCTCTTCCGAAAAACAGAGTCCTGGCTATCGGGTTTCGTCCGTGCCACGACCCTCGTCTGGTCAGTCCAACGCTGGTCTCCCCTCGAGCTTGCCGGAAGGTGGTCAACTAAGCACAGGCATCGTCTCGACATTGATCCCGGTGTCTACACCACAAGCCCCGCAGTCCGCGGATGACCTTGATGATCTTGAGAGCTTCGTACTTCCCAAGTTCCCAATATTCAACAACACTGCACTTCCTACCTCCACTCCTGCTTCAGCACAGAAGGGTACGCAGCAGCAGCTCAGCCGTCGTTCTATGCGGAGGTAATAAAATGTAGTGATCATTTCATTATATGATATGCATCACTCGTTAGTCGATAGTGTTATCGCGTGGCTATTCACGGCTCTACCGTAGTGTTCAGTCAGTCAAGCGCTGTCTTCAGCCAGAACAACTCCCGCGAAGGCATCGTTTGTTGAATTGGGGGTGTCAGAATACGAAATTCTTGATCGAGATATCACTAGATTCTCTATGATAAAACGAGATATTTCGCAGGGTACGCGGAATACCAACTGCACTTCCTCACCCAGACAGGTGTTCTAAGGCATATTTAACTGGCTTAGTGTCTCGTGATCTACCCGAAATCTTGAAGTAAGTCTATCATTTGAGAGTTTTGGCACGCTCGTGAATATACGTTGAAAGGAATTCGCAGCCCAACATGGACAACATGGAGGCGAAGAGCAGTCAACAGAAGCTCACTGACGTCGTCTCAGCCGACGAACTACGTGATAGTCACCCACCAGACGAAGCTAATAACGATCATCAGAACCGTTCGAGTCACCCATGCTCCGACCGTGTTCCTGGACTAATTTCTTCAGGTCTCCAGAATCCAGTCAATTTGCCACGTGGGGCGCTTGCAACAGGTGACCCCGACGCCCACCTCCAGCCGCCATCGCACTCCCTCTCGTCAGAAGATATCAGACATGAAAGTTCCGCTCAGGATCTTGAACAGCTCCAACTTGCTGCAGAACAGGGCGATACAGATGGCCAGTATCAACTCGGCATGCTCTATGCAACAGGTACTTCTGTCGAGCAAGATTATAAACAGGCGCTCGTGTGGCTCTCCAAGGCTGCTGCTAAGTCTCACACGCCGTCGCAGGCCGCGCTAGGAAGGATATATCTCTTAGGCAGAGGAGTTGAGAAGGACCTTCAAAAAGCGCATGAGCTACTTGCTGCTGCTGCAGAGAAAGACAATGCAACAGCACAGGACCTGCTAGCAATGATGTATGAATCAGGAGATGGTGTTGAGAAGGACCTGCATCGTGCGTTTAACCTGTTTCGCAGAGCCGCTGAACAAGGACTCGCGGATGCACAGAACAGTCTTGGAGTAGCGTATCTCTATGGACAGGGAGTGGAAGCAGATCCTAAGCAAGCAGTTGAGTGGTTCTTAAAGGCGGCGCGTCAAGGGTTTGCGACTGCTGAACGCAATGTAGGATGGTGTTTCCGGACCGGAACAGGTATTGAGCAGAACCGCAGCGAGGGCCTGGCGTGGTACTTTCGAGCCGCAGAGCATGGCGAATCTGATGCTCAATTCCAGCTTGGACAATGGTATGAAGTGGGTACTGACGAGTTAAAGCAGGATTTTACAGAGGCTATGAGATGGTATGAAAAAGCCGCCAAGCAGGGTCAAAATGAAGCTAAGACCGCACTTGGGCTCATGTACAAGGACGGAAAGGGTACAGCCGTTGACATGCAGAGGGCTTTTACCTTGCTTTCTGACGCCGCCCGTGGGGGCTGCGCTCGAGCTCAAGTGCAAGTTGGCATTATGTACCTTGAAGGCGAAGGTATTGCACAAAATCATGAAAGAGCGTTTCATGAATTTCTAGCCGCAGCAGCACAAGGCAATTGGTACGCCTACTTTTTCGTTGGTTACTGCTACCAAAATGGGTGTCACGTAGAGCAAGACTTCAAAGAAGCTCATTACTGGTACTCATGCGCCGCAGAGCATGACTCTGCACAGGCTAAGTTCCACCTCGGAACTCTATATGCCAGCGGAGATGGTGTTGAAGCGGACCCATCTGTCGCGGCCTCCTGGTACGCCAAAGCCGCTGAGCAGGGCTTCCCCGCTGCATGCTACAATATCGCCTGGTGCTATCATACGGGCACAGGTGTCGAGAAGAACCACACGAAGGCGTTTGAATGGTACTGCAAGGCAAGCAAATTGGGTATCTTTGAAGCTGATGTCATGTTAGGACGAATGTATGAATTGGGCGAAGGGACGGTAAAAGACTATGGTAAAGCACTGGAGGCTTACCGGCGCGCCGAACGCGGTGGGCATGTGCAGGGACTTCTCGGATTAGCGAGATTTTATGAAGAGGGACTTGGCGTTGAGCAGGACTACAAGCAAGCTTATGATCTATACGTGACGTCACCACATGTAAATCACCCCGAAGTTCAAGTCCGCCTTGGTCGCCTATATGAAAACGGTCTAGGCGTCGAGCAGGATTGGAAGCGTGCTGTAGAATACTACACATTTGCAGCAAACCGGGGATATGCTTTCGCCCAGAGCACGCTTGGCTATCTATACAAGCATGGAGAAGGCGTTGAAAAAGATGCAAAGCAAGCATTCGCATGGTTTCAAAAGGCAGCAGAACAAGGAGTGTCTCTTGCGCAGTGTAATCTAGCGATGTGTTATAGTGAAGGCGAAGGCACCGAGCAGGATTCTGAGCAAGCGTTGTACTGGTTCCTGAAGGCTGCTGAGCAAAACGACCCAGTTAGTATGAATAATGTGGGCTGGTGTTACCAACAAGGTCTGGGCGTGGATCGTGACTACGAGAAAGCTGTCCACTACTTTTCACTCGCCACGGAGCACGGTGTGGCTGAAGCTGCCGAGAACTTGGCTCTGGCATATTATCATGGAGAAGGAGTGGAGTACAATGTCGAGCAGGCTTTCAAGTACTTTAGTCAAGCCGCCGCACTAGGCCTCGGTACTGCGATTAACAACCTGGGTCTCCTGTACTATTATGGAGAGGGTACCGAACAGGACTACGACAAAGCATTCGAGCTATTCAAGCGCAGCGCGGAGAAAGGAACCGTCCTGAGTTTTGTTAACCTGGGAAGCTGCTATTACGAAGGAAATGGCACAGCGATTAACTATCACGAGGCCTATAAGTGGTTCCTCAAGGGCGCGGAGGCGGACGACGCCATGTGTTGCTACAAGCTTGGTCAGATGCACGAAAATGGTGAAGGTGTTGTAAGAGACATCGAAATCGCTTCTCAATGGTATGAACGGGCCGCGAACCTCGATTTCGAAGAAGCTGTTGTTCGCTTGAAAGAACTAACCTCCCAGAATCATCACCCACAGGAGCTTTGGGAGCAGCCGTTGTTCTGATGCTGGTAACTCCTCGTTTCATGAGCACCTCTAGTCCTGGCTGATGTTGTCACTTGATAATGAGTGATTGGTAGTTGTCGTTGCCTATCTTCAAAGTTTCTTGGTCCCAGTGTGGAGTTGATAGTTCCACGCGCGTTCGAGACGCGCACAGTAATAACTAACTTCATTCCTTCCAACGCTTCCGGCTCCGCCTTAAGCTTCATTTGGGAGCTGCTCCTTTCCTTCCTTTCCAATCCGATGCGGAGCATCATTAGCATGTATGTTTGGTTTGATTGATTGATTCTTGACACTTAGTCCACGAACAATGCGGCCCCTAGCTCTCGCCTCGCTCTCCCCCGCATCACATAAGCTCTAGGACCCGTTCCTGCAAAGTTCACGGGCGTAAGCTGAGAAATATGCAGAGGAGCTACAGGACTGCCTCAGTATGTTCCTCCAGTCACGTCTTCATCTCCTCGATAGATTTGACGCGCGGTTCTTGTACGTCACTACCTGCTGGGCGCATGCCGCCCAGAATGGATAGACGAGTCATGCATTGTAGAGCGCAATTTCAAATAAAGCTTGGGAGACGCGGAATGATTAAGTGTAAAGATCAGGCAATTTATGAGTCTGATTTCACACACGGTAAGGCCAGTCCGCTTTGGCGTAGTGTAAGTAGTAAGTGTGTTGAAGACGGTCCGTCGCGGTTCATCTTAAGATGCCAGCCAGTTAACCGGTTTACCACTTCAGTTGCCATAATGCCGACTTTGCGACCTCGTTTGCTGAGGAACTATGGGGTCAGTACCTTGAGACAGCGAATGAAACTCGGGTGAGGGACATTATGCGTAAGGTGGTCCGCCGCACAGCTCTCGTCTCTGATACTGTAGTGGCTAGTATACCTGACCCCACCGACATCAGGAGAATGGACTTGATCGAGAGAAGAGAGAAAATCTCGACTTGTGAATAGATAGGGATACGTCATCTCGAAACACAAATATCCGATCTCA